>ERZ779876.69-NODE-69-length-131928-cov-5.906713_pt1 | contig 131928 bp, 121 predicted proteins | sample MGYA00511068_ERZ779876 | MGnify/ENA primary metagenome ERZ779876 (study PRJEB29588, sample SAMEA1970858) | human gut metagenome | biome: human gut; feature: human-associated habitat; material: faeces | place: Denmark | collected 2008/2010 ...
ACCATCAATTGCGAAGCGGAAAGTCAGCCTAGCGGTTGGGATAGCGGTTGGAAAGCCTATTGCGATGCTACTGTCACATGGGGATATAAGGGCGGTAAAAATTAAAAATAAGGGCTCGTTGACAAAATTCGACAAAAGTAGTCGAAATTCGACAGAGAAAGCTATTATTCTCGGTATGAATTATTTGCTTTTTAATGGCGCAGGTGTTATAATATAGGTGTTGTTTGAAAGGTTGACGCCATTCAATCAATAGCTGTGATAGATGTTCGCAGCTACAAGGTGAATAGAGGAAGAATGTGAGAAACAAAGCCCATGGATGCGGTAGTTTTGCCGTGCCCGTGGGTTTTGTTTTGCGTTTTTTTGTCGCGGTTTGTATGCGGCGCAGTTCCTTACAAGTAGCTCTCGTTGCCCGATTTGGTTGAGAGCGGAAGGTATTTCCGCTAATGTCGCAGCAATTCAAATCGGCTAACCCGATAAATTAAAGTGACGGGCTTGTCGTGGCGTGTGAGTTAAAGAAAGGAGCGTAGTTATTCGGGCTTCTTTTATGCAAAATTATCGAAAATATACATTCAAATCGTTGAATAAATATGAATAAAGTTGTATAATATAAGCAGTTTTATAAGTGTTTATGCATTTATTATCACTTATAGCGGTAAGACGATTGCATAACCGCGCGTCGCAAAACCGAACGGAGGTCGGGGCACAATTGAGAGTCGGTATATTTACAAATCTTAGGAAGGACGGCGATTTGGCGGTAACTCGTCGGCTTATTGCCGAGCTCGAGCGTCGGCACGTCGAGTATGTTCTCGACGCCGATATGAGAGGTAAGCTTTTGGGTGATGAGTATTTTTCGCCGGATGAGCCCGTAAAGTTCGACTTTATGATTACGGTGGGCGGCGATGGCACGATACTGCGGATTGCGAAGTATTGTGCCGATATGGGAGTGCCGATTGCGGGAATAAACCTCGGGCACGTCGGGTTTCTGACCGAGGTGGAGCCGGATAACGTGAGTGAGTTGGTTTCGGCGCTTGTGGACGGCAGTTACGAGCAGGAAAAACGTTCGCTTATTTATGCCGAGTTCGGGGGACAGTATCTGCACGCGCTTAACGACGTCGTGATTTCGCGAGCAGCCGATTCTCGCATGGCGGAAATAGACCTTAGAATCAACGGCGAATTTGTCGACAGATATTTTTGCGACGGTTTTATCGTGAGCACGCCGACGGGCTCGACTGCATATTCGCTCAGCGCAGGCGGTCCGATTCTGAGCCCGGGAATTGCGGCGTTCAGCCTTGTTTCGATAAATTCGCACTCGCTGCATTCGCGTCCGATTGTGGTTGCGGATAGCGACGTTGCCGAGTTTACGCTTTGCTCGGACGGGAGAGCAGAGCTGGTTGTTGACGGCGTGGCTTGCGCAAGCATGAGTAAGGGCGACGCGGTAAAAATCAGAAAAGCGCAGGAAGAAGTTGTTTTTGTGCGGCTCAGTGGTCACGGTTTTTTCAAGAAACTGCTTACGAAGCTTAACAAATGGAGCACTACGGAGAAGGAGGACTGAAATGGCAAGGAACGCAAGACAAATCAAGCTATTGGAATTGATTGCCGAGAACGAAATAGAAACGCAGGAGGAGCTTGTCGGCGAGCTGCAAAAGTCGGGGTTTGACGTAACTCAGGCTACGGTTTCGCGCGACATAAAGGAGCTCGGGCTGGTAAAAATCAGCACCGACGGCAAGAAACAACGGTATACTAAGGAGAGAAACGACAGTAACATTGCTTCAAAGTTTACCGATATGTTCCGACACTCGGTGATTTCTATCGATTACGCCGCAAATATTGTTGTAATCAAAACGCTCGTGGGTAGCGGAAACGTTGCCGGGGCGATGATTGACAGGCTTAAAAATAAGCATGTATTGGGTTGCGTCGCCGGCGATGACACGGTATTCGCCGTGCTTCGTACCGAGGCTGCCGCGGAAGAAATGTCAGAGCAGTTGAGAGAGATTGCATTTGAGTAAAACGGAGGCTTTATGCTTGCGAAGCTTACTGTAAAAAACTTTGCGCTTGTATCGAGCCTTGAGCTCGAATTCGGAGAGCGGCTTAATATTCTTAGCGGCGAAACCGGCGCCGGCAAGTCGATAATAGTCGACAGTATTACCATGCTTGTTGGCGGAAGATACGACAAGACTATGCTGCGCTTCGGCGAATCCTCGGGTTATGTCGAGGGTGTGTTTACCGTTACCGACAGGGTGCGCGCAGCCGTTTCCGATTATCTTGACGACGGCGACGATGAAATTATCGTACTGAGAAAGTTCAATTCCGACGGGAAGAACGAAATTCGCATTAACGGTCGCAGCGCTACGCTCGGCATGCTGAAGAGCATCGGGGCTGCGCTTGTGGATATTTGCGGGCAAAACGAACACCAATCGCTTGCCAATGTCGGCAATCACATAAAGGTTGTCGATTTTTACGCTCGTCGTGAGATTGACGAGCTTAAATCGCGCGTGGCGGCTAAGTATGCCGAGCTGAAGGGTGTACAGCGGCAGTGCGACGATATAGGCGACGCAAAATCGCGCGCGCGCAATCTGGACGTGTATAAGTTTCAGCTCGAGGAGATAAAAAAGGCTGCGCTAAAGGACGGCGAAGAGGAAGAATTGACGGCAAAGCGCAAGCGTTTTCTGGGGGCTGAAAGAATTGCGACGGCATTATCGGAGGTGATGGCTGCGCTTTCTGAAAGCGAAAACGGATTGTCGGCTACCGAGCTTGTTTCCGACGCTAAAAACGAGCTTGCGTCGATAGCGTCTTACGACGATAGGTACAGCGAGTGGAACGACAGGCTGCATTCGGTCGAGGTTGAGCTCGAGGACATAGCCGATTCGGTGTCCGAGGAGTTGGATTCGTTGGATTTTTCTCAATCGGACTTGGATAAAATCGAAAAGCGCTTGGACGTAATCCGCAACGTTACTCGCAAGTACGGCGATTATGCGGCGGTTGTCGAGTTTAAGAAGGAACTCGAAAAGAGAATAGACGAAACCGAAAATGCGGACGAATACTATGAGAAGCTGTCGAAACGAAAGGCGGAGCTTTTAAAAGAGCTGTACGCGGATTGTTCGCATTTGTCGGCGGCTCGGAAAAAGGCTGCGGCAGAGCTTCAAAGGTCGGTGGAGAACGAGCTTAGCGAGCTCGGAATGGAAAATTCGTCGTTCGTTGTCGTATTCGATGATTTGCCGAAAATCGAAGATTGCGAGAGCAGACTATCGGCAAACGGCATGGATTCTATTGAATTCTACCTTAGTCCTAACGAGGGACAGCCGCTGAAGCCGCTGGTTAAAATTATTTCCGGCGGCGAATTGTCAAGACTCATGCTCGCGTTAAAGGTTGTTTCGTCGGGAATCGATGAAACGCCTACCGTCATTTTTGACGAAATTGATACGGGCATCAGCGGTAAGGTCGGGCAGGAGATTGCTAAAAAGCTAGCAAGACTTTCTCGTGACAGGCAGTTGTTGTGCGTTACGCACCTGCCGCAAATTGCTTCGATGGCGGATAATCACTATTTTATAGATAAGTACGCCGCGGACGGAAAGACTTATACGCGAGTTGCTGCCTTGGATAAAAACGCGCAAATTGACGAGATTGCAAGACTGTCGGGCGGTAAGGACATAAGCAGCGGCGCAATCGAAAATGCGGGGCAAATGAAAAAATGGAGCGACGAATATAAAAATTCGCTTTAATCGCTTTATAATGTATAATAGAACTCGACTGTGTTCGGGTTCTTTTTTTTGGCTTATTTTGGTAAGTATAATTATCTAAGCCGAGCGAAACGCTATCAAGTATGGGGCGATTCTATAAATCCTTATATATATGCGCTTTTGCGGTGCTGATTTTGTATCTTATTGGCGCTGTGTTTGCGCTTTGTTGCGAGGCTATGCCTTCATCGGAGGCGGTGGCTGCGGTAAGGGTGTGTGCGCCGTCGGGCGGCGGTTCGCGCGTTTACGACGTCATAAAGGAAGAGGAGGCCTATGAAAAACGCGTTTATCTTGGCGGCGGTCAAGTGGGGTTCGAGCTTAATATCGACGGCGTAATGGTTGCCGAGTTTAACGAGGTTGACACAGTGTGCGGTGCGGCGCTGCTTAAAAGCGAGCTTGAAATCGGAGATATAATAACCGACATAGACGGCTCTGCGGTGAAAACTGCCGATGATGTAACAAGACTGCTAAATAACGGCGGCGGCTCGGAATTTAATTTCGGAATATGCAGAAGCGGCAGGAATATGCGGATTGATGTGTGTCCGCTGATTGACAGGGTTAGCGGAGAATACAGGCTGGGAATCAGCGTACAGGAGAGAATCGCAGGTATAGGCACCGTCACTTGCGTGCGTCGCGACGGAAGCTTTGCGGCGCTCGGGCATGCTGTAGGGGTTGACGGTGAGGCGACGGCGATAACGGGCGGAAGGGTTTACGAATGTAAAATTACGGGCATAGAGCGAGGTGTGCGCGGAAAAGCCGGGGTGCTCAGAGGGAGTATCAACAAGAAAAAACCGCTGGGCAGTGTTTGTAAAAACTGCAATTACGGCTTGTACGGAAAGTTTGATTCGTTCAAAGGCTATGCTTATGATGTCGGGGCTCGAGAAGAAATAGTGTGCGACAGAGCGCAAATCTATTCCGAAATAAGCGGTTTGCCGGCGTTTTACGATGTTGAAATAATAAAGACCGCCTACCAAAGCGAGGTGGGTGAAAAAGGGCTTGTATTAAAGGTTACCGACAAGCGTTTGATTGCCTTGACCGGTGGTATAGTGCAGGGAATGAGCGGTAGCCCGATTATACAAAACAACAAAATCGTCGGAGCGGTTACGCATGTGTTCGTAAACGACCCGTTGCGTGGATATGGCATTTATATAGATTGGATGCTTGAAAATCAGTAAATTTTGTCGGTTTATGCAAGCTATGTGAAGTACTATGTCAGACATAACAACGTATATATAGCTATCGTCGCTCATATAATTTACCATGAACGGTACGCTATTTTTATGTAAAAACGATTTCGCGTTATTCTTCAAACGGAATGTTTTGAAATTTATTTCTGCTTTTACCATAACGCTGTTTGCGATTATTCTGGCAATCAGGAACGCGGTCTGCATCGACGACATTAATGATTTTTTTGAAGGTAGCGGTAGGATTTTGATTGGGTATGTAAGGGGCGATAAGGGATTGTTCTTGTTTTCATTTGTTCTGCTTTTGTATGTAAGCGGAGCGATTATCTTTACTTCGCTGTGCTCCTACAACAACCTGACGCTTATTTTTTCGATTGCGCCCTCTTGCTTTGTGGCGTATTGCGAACTGTTTGACGCCGTCGTTATTCTTCGATATTATTCGGTGAAGGCTCTGCCGTTTTTTATACTGAACCTTGTTGTGGCGATTGTGTTACTTTTTGCTCTGATTTTGTACTGCTGTTATATCGAGAACTCAGGATATAGATACAGATATGGGATAAAAGAACTTGTCAACTTGTTTTGCGACGGTGTGCCGTTTTTCGTACTTTTTGCATGCATCTATCTTTTGAAAATAGTCTTTGTTTGCGTGGGGTGTCTGTTTTTGTAAATTTTGCGAATATAATTTTGCTCGTTTACGAATATTAAGCATATAAATTGTGCAATCAAAAGAAGTTAATCGAAGCACGATTTCGGAGGAAATTATGAAAAGAATGATATTGTGTCTATTGCTGGTGCTGACGCTGTCGGTGGGATTTTGCACGGGAGGAAGCGCGTTTGCCGATGAGGCACAGGATTGTCGGGCGAGAGCGGCTGTTATGATGGACGGCGAGACGGGTACCGTTATCTACCAAAAAGAGCCCGAAAAACGCTTGCAGATTGCCAGCATGGTGAAAATCATGACGTTGAATATAATTTTCGACGAAATAGATTCGGGTAATTTGTCCTATGACGATTTGGTCGTTGCTTCGGATAATGCGGCGGGCATGGGCGGTTCGCAGGCATTTTTGGACGCCGGCAGCGAGTATAAGGTTTCCGAGCTTGTGAAAAGTATTATCGTTGCTTCGGCAAACGATTCCTGCGTTGCCATGGCGGAAAAAATCTCCGGAGGCGTACCGTCGTTTGTGGAAAGGATGAATGCGACTGCAAAGGAGTACGGAATGAGTAACACTTATTTTGTTAATTGCACGGGGCTCCCTGCGCCTAACCAATATTCCTGCGCGAGCGACGTCGGTAAAATGATGAAAAAGCTGATTGGACACAAGGACTTCTTTGATTTTGCCGGGGTGTGGATGTTTGATTTTACTCACCCGAGTGGACGAGTTACTCAGCTTAGCAATACCAATAAACTTGTGAGGTTTTATAACGGTTGCGACGGCGGAAAAACCGGTTTTACCTCCGAGGCATTGTCCTGTCTGGCGGCGACAGCCAAGCGTGGCGATACGAGATTGATATGCGTCGTAATCGGTGCCGAAAACTCTAAAACTCGAAACGCCGAGGTAAGCAAGCTGTTTGATTACGGATTTGCAAATTACGAATGTAAAAAGCTTGTTTCCGTGGGTGAAATGATGGACGAGCCTGTCGCGGTCGCGAAGGGAAAAGTAAGCGAAATTCGCGGTTATGCCGAAGCCGACGTTTGCGTTTTTGGTAAAAAAGGCGGATTCGGAAATATGGAAAAAGAAATAGAAGTGTATGACGTTGCTGCGCCGATTTCCAAGGGCGATATAGTGGGTGAGCTCCGCATTGTTTCGGATGGGCAGGTAATAGGTAAGACGAATCTGCTCGCAAGCGAAGACGTCATGAATAAAACATATCGTGATTTTGTCGACGACATAGTTTCCGGATGGTAATGCGAAGTACTACGTCTGACAGAGTATAAAATCAAATTTTAGTAAGATTCAATAGCCGCGAGGCGTAAAAAATCGGAAGCGAAAGTAAAACCTGCCGCTTCCGATTTTTTATATTCCGCTCTTTCGATTGACTGAAAGGCAATAAAGTGCTATAATATCACGCGTATGCACGAAAGGCTACACACTGCATGAACACGGAGAACGGCTATGATTGAACGCGAAACGTTAAAAATCAACGAATCGGGGCATCTCGAAATAGGCGGTTGCGACGCGACGGAATTGTCCTCGCGCTTCGGTACGCCGCTTTACGTTATGGACGAGGCTTATATACGAAGCGTCATCAGAGGTTATAAGGAAATTTTTGAGCGCGACTACGGCGACGGCTTGGTTTGTTATGCGTCCAAGGCGTTTTCGACCAAAGCGATATACGAGATTTGCAGAGAGGAAGGCATCGGCGCCGATGTCGTGTCGGGCTGCGAGCTGGCGACCGCGCTGTCGGCAGGGCTGTCGCCGGAAGGTATTTATTTTCACGGAAACAATAAAACGCCCTTTGAACTCGAGTTTGCGGTAAAGAGCGGAGTACATGCCGTCGTAATCGACAGCTTCTACGAAATCGGCTTGCTCGACAAGCTTTGCGCGTCGCTCGGGAAAAGAATAAACGCGCTTGTGAGAGTTAATCCCGGCATAGACGCACATACTCACCACTTCATTCAGACCACCAGAGTGGACAGCAAGTTCGGTTTTTCGATTGCGGACGGCACGGCGATAAAAGCAATAAAAACCGTGATAAATTGCGAAAACGTTGATTTTGCAGGCATTCATTGTCATATAGGCTCGCAGATTTTCGAGCTTAAGCCGTTTGAACTCGCAGTGGAAAAAATGACCGATTTTATCGTGAAAATCAATTCGGAACTCAAGGTCGACGTAGCCGAGCTTAATCTCGGTGGCGGCTACGGCGTGCGTTATACCGACGAGGACAAGCCGCTTAAACCGCAGGAATACGTCGGCGCGATTGTGGCAAAGCTTAAAGAATGTATCGCGGACAAAGGAATCTGTAAGCCGAAGCTTATCATCGAGCCCGGTCGTTCGATTGTTGGCGAAGCCGGCGTAACGCTGTATACCGTCGGCGCGATTAAGGATATACCCGGCATTAAAAAGTATGTAAGCGTGGACGGCGGTATGTTCGATAATCCGCGCTATGCTCTTTACGAGGCGAAGTACGAGGCTGTGCTTGCAAACAGAATGAACGACGAAAAAACCGAAACGGTTACGGTTGCCGGCAAATGCTGCGAAAGCGGCGACATGCTGGTTGTGGACGCGGTTCTGCCACCGGCAAGGAGCGGCGATATTCTTGCGGTGCTGACGACGGGAGCATATAACTATTCGATGGCGAGCAACTATAACCGCAATCAGATTCCGCCGGTAGTGCTGGTGAACGAGGGAAAGGCGGCGTATATCGTCAAGCCGCAAACCTACGAAGATATAATGAGTCGCGACGTGCTTGCGCCGTGGCTTGAAAAGGACAGTCAATGCTAGGGTACAGTGACGTATTTCAATTTCTGATTGCAGCCGTAGCCATAATGCTCGCGATTATACTGCACGAGCTTGCACACGGCTATGTAGCGCTGTGGAACGGCGATGCGACGGCAAAAGTTTACGGCAGACTCACGCTCAACCCGATGGCGCATTTCGACCCGATGGGGCTCGTCATGCTGCTGCTTGTAAGATTCGGGTACGCAAAACCCGTGCCGATAAATCCGGACAATTTTCGCCGTCGTCGGCTCGGACTGATAACCGTCGCGCTGGCAGGCATTACGCTTAATCTTTTGCTTGCGTTTTTCTCGGTTCCGTTCTATTTGCTTTGCTCGCTTTCGTCGAGCGCCGCGTTATTCTATCTCGGCAGCTTTTTTAGTTGGTTTATCGTCATAAACATAAACCTTGCGGTGTTCAATATTCTGCCGATATATCCGCTCGACGGCTTCAGGGTAATCGAGGGATTTATAAGGTCGTCCAATCCCTTTAATCGGTTTATGCGCAATTACGGGCAGTACATTCTCATTGTACTGGTGGGCATAAGCGTTATCGTCGACCTGACGCCGCTGCCGTGGTACTGCGATATTCTTGGCACTTATATCACCTACACGAGGGCTTGGATTATGAAAGGCTTTACGTCATTCTGGGGGTTGTTTTTCTAAATGAACGAAGAAATAAAAATAGCCGAACAGGCAGAAAACGCCGAAGCCGCCGATAACGGCGACGGGAACGTAGAAGCTGTCGATAACGACAATGCCGCCTCCGCCGAAAAGCTTGCCAAGGAAAACGCAAGGCGCGAGGAAATACAAAAATACATAGACTCTCTTGCGGACAAGGACGTTTACGACCCTAATTCCTACGAGGTGCATCTGGAGAATTTTGACGGACCGCTGGATTTATTGTGGTTTCTTATTCGCAGGTCGAAAATCGACATAAGCGAAATTTTCGTTTCGGAAATCACCGAGCAGTATCTTGCCAGCATGGCGGAAATCGACACGCTCGACCTCGAGCGCGCTTCCGAGTTTATAGAAGTCGCTGCGTGCCTCGTCGAAATCAAATCAAAGGCACTGCTGCCGCGACCGCCCGTTGTAGAGGACCCCGAGGACGACCCCGAAAAGACGCTAATCCGCAGACTTGAAGAGTATAGGTTATATAAGGAAGCGAGCCTGAAAATCAAAGAAATCGAAATCACGGGCATGCATTATCGCAATCCCGACCCGAGCGTGGGAAAACCGCGACTGGTGTTGGGCGATATGACCATGGACGGGCTAATGGAAGCGCTGAGAAAAATGTTCGTAAAGCTCGAAATCAAGGCGCAGTCCAATCAAGAGCGGAACATAATGAAGGACCGCTTTACGGTTGCCGAGAAGATGGAACAGATTAAAGAGGTTTTTGCCGAAGCCGATACGGTCAGATTTACGGATTTATTTGAAGCGGACTATAACAAAAGCGAGATTATCACGACTTTTCAGGCGATGCTGGAATTGCTTAAGGGGCAGTTCTTCCATGCGGAACAACATGAAATTTTCGGAGAAATACTTTTGCACAGAGTAAAAGGAGAAAACAATTATGATTGACGTATCGATGCTGGACGAAATAGTGGAGTCCTTGTTGTTTTTATCGGGCAACGGACTGAAAGTTGCCGATATTGCCGCTCAGCTGGAGGTCAAGACCTCCGACGTCAACGCGGCGGTGAAGCGTCTTAAAGAAAAATACGGCGGAAAGAGCGGAATACATCTTCTCAGCTATAACGGCAAAATACAGTTTGCGTCCAATCCCGCGTATTCCGACGTAATCGCATGCGTGCTTAATCCGATAAGGGAGCGCGACTTGTCGAATGCCGCGCTGGAAACGATAGCGATAATCGCTTATCGTCAGCCCGTCACGAGGCTGGATATAGAGCAAATTCGCGGTGTAAACAGCGAGTATACCGTGCAGATGCTGCTCAAAAACAACCTTATCGAGGTTGTCGGGCGCAAAGAGGCGGTTGGTAAGCCGCTGCTGTTCGGCACTACCGACGAGTTTTTGAAGCGATTTCAACTCGAGAGTCTGGACGAACTCCCGGATTACGAAACGCTGCTCGAATCCATCAAGGTTATCGGCGAAAAGAACGACGAATCGAGAAGCATTTACAACGAATACGAGATTCCCGACGAGGAAACGCCCGAGCTTCCGAGTGAGGAAGAAATTCCCGATTTTCTCAAGGACGAAAAGGATTTGCAAAAAATCGAAAGTCAATCTGCTTAGCTTATATATTGTAACTTCCCGAAACGGAAATACCGTGTTTTATCACAAACGCGGTATTTTTTTGTTACGCATTTCGCCTTTATCGGTTTGGCGACTTTTGCGTTTTAAGGATAAAATCGCATGGAGAAAACTAACACTAAGTCCGTGTTGATAATCATCGTTTCATGGGTTATACTTGCGCTGAATTTTCTGGCGCTTCCGTTTGCGTTTACGTTCGGAGTCGGCGTAAGCGTATTCGATGCGAGCGGCGTTGTGCGAGCAAAGCTTTTCGGATTGATTCCGCTCGTCAAAATTAACGCCGCGGTCGAGGACGCGGGAGGCTACGGCGGCGAACTCGTAATCAGGATGGGAAAAAAGGAGCAAAGGTTTCACATCAACGCCAATAAGGACGACGACAAGTCGATAATGAAGCTTATGCAGTTGGGGTATATTCCTTATATAAATATTGTGGATATAGGCGTCGAGGTGGAAATAGGCAAAAGAAACGACGCGCTGTTTACCACGCTTGCGCTTGGCTCGGTGCGAACGATGCTTTACGGTTTACTCGCATACATGAAATCGTCGCAAAAGTTGGAGGTTAGCGAACGCTTTACGGCCGTTTACAATCGCGACGTGATGCGAGCGAAAGCCGACGGAATAATTAACGTTTCGATTGCGGATATTATATTCGGGTATTTTCTATACGTTTTCGGCGGTAATCGTCGCAAAAAGCGTTTGGCTCAGGGAGGAAAAAATGATTGTAGAGCATAACGAGCATCCTATAGAAAGAGTAATGGACAACGCCTTCGTGAAAATGAAGGGACTTGTCAGCGCCGACACGGTAGTGGGCAGAACGGTAGTTACGGTCGACGGCGCAAGTATAATACCGATTAGCCGCGTGACTATGGGCTTTCTGACGGGTGGCGGCGAGTATTCGGACTTGTCGCGCGAAAACTATTCCGAATATCCGTTCGCAGGCGGAAGCGGCGCCGGGGTTTCGGTGTCGCCCGTGGGGTTTCTGGTCAGCGACGGTAAAAGCGTCAAGCTTGTAGGCGTGGACGATAAGAGCCTGTACGACAAGCTTTTGTCCGTTATACCCGATATTGTTTCCGCGTTTACAAAAAAGGACGGCGAATGAAAAAGGATAACAAAAAGGCAATCGCGTTTTTGGCGCTTGCCATAGTCGCTTCGCTGGCGTTTACATTGTTCGGCGTTGTCGGCAGAGCTTCCGCAGAAACGGCGTATACCGGCTCGGCGGAATGTATGATTGTGCTTGAACGAGATTCCGGACGAGTGCTGAACGAGAAAAACGCCGACAAAAAGCGACCGATGGCAAGTACGACGAAAATCGCGACCGCCATAACCGTTATCGAAAACGTAGCCGACCTCGATAAAAAGGTTAAGGTTCCCTCGTGCGCCGTGGGCGTGGAGGGCTCGTCGATTTATCTTGAAAACGACGAGGAGCTTACGGTGAGAGATTTGCTTTACGGGCTGATGCTGCAATCGGGCAACGACTGTGCCGTCGCGCTTGCCGTAACGACGGCAGGGAGCGTAGAGAAATTTGCCGAGCTTATGAACGAAACGGCGAGGAAGGCAGGTGCGACGAACACGCACTTCGTCAATCCGCACGGTCTTCACCACGACAAGCATTACACCACGGCGCGCGACCTCGGCATGATTTCGGCTTATGCGATGAAGAACGCCGTTTTTCGGGAAATAGTTGGCACGAAGCGTTATGTGATGCCATGGAAGGACAGAGAGTACGACAGGGTAATCGTAAACAAAAATAAGATATTGTCCACCTATGACGGTGGCGACGGAGTAAAGACGGGTTACACAAAAAAAGCCGGCAGATGTCTTGTTGCCTCGGCAACGCGAAACGGCATGAACGTCATTGCCGTAGTGCTGAACTGCGGACCGATGTTCGAGGATTGCAGACAACTGCTTGAAAACGCGTTCTCGACGTACTCGCTGAAAGACGTTTCCGAAGCGGTGGATTTATCGTCTGTTTGCGCTCGCGTCGATAACGGAAAAACCGATTCGGCACGTCTTGAAACGGAAAAAGGCTTATTATATCCGTTGACGGAAGACGAATACCGAAATATAAGATACGAAGTGTCCGAGATAAGTCCGATGCGCGCGCCGGTGCATTCAGGTGACGAAAACGGAAAAATTAAAATTTACTCGGATAATCGGTTGCTTTTTGAGAGAAAATTGTATAGTATAGAAGAAGTTGCTTCGCTTGACCTGGCGGACATTCTGTACGATATAGTCGGGCGTTGGGATTAAATCTACGAAAGAAGGGACAACTCAATGCGAATAAACAAATATCTTGCCGAGTGTGGTATTGCAAGCCGAAGAAAATGCGAGGCGCTTGTTCTCGAGGGACGAGTAGCCGTAAACAATAAAAAAATTAGCGCGCTTGCGACAGAGGTCGACCCCGAGAACGATTTGGTTGCCGTCGACGACAAACCGGTTAAACCGATAGGCAAGCATTTGTACATAATGCTTAACAAGCCGAAGGGGTATGTGTGCACGACGAGCGACGAACACGGAAGAAAAACCGTTATGGATTTTTTTGAGGACAAGTATCCCGGTAAGCGCATTTTTCCCGTAGGACGACTCGATTACGACACCGAGGGCTTACTCCTTCTCACTACCGACGGCGACCTTGCGAACAGGCTTATGCACCCGAGAAACGAAATCGGCAAAACCTACGTCGCCAAGGTGGAGGGCGAGGTGAGCGAGGCGGAGCTTAACAAGCTCCGTTCGGGCGTTGTGCTTGACGGCATAAAAACCAAGAAATGCAAGGTAAGGCTTGTCGGCACGGAAAACAACGTTTCCAGAATCGAGGTGGTCATTACCGAGGGAAGGAATCGCCAGGTGAGAAGAATGTTTGAAAGCATAAACCGCGACGTTATTTTTCTCAAACGCACGGCGATAGGCGAGATTAAGCTCGGCGGATTGTACAGAGGCAACTTCCGGGAGCTCAAGGATTCCGAAGCCGAGTACCTTAAAAAGCTTTAATGCGCATACCGACGCGTTCGTAGGGATTTCCGCGGACGCGTTTTTTTCATCGTCGAATCGCGTGGGGCTTGAAAACGGCGAGGGGACGGTTGCAAAAAACGCAAAGAAGGTTATCAAAATAAGCAGCGTAAAAATTTTTACCGACAATCGGCTTTTTTTGCTTGTTTTTTCTTGTGTAAAAGTCTATAATGGTATCGTGGAAATTTTGGGATTTCTTTAACAGCGCAAAATTTAATGGAGGCTCTATAATGAAAAACATAAGGGAGTTGAATAAAACTGCGGATGAGGCGTTGAAGTCGGCTAAAAGCATAGTCGACGTAATAGTCGATTCGCAGTCTTTTGTCGAGTCCGACAGGTTTATCCGCTCCGCAACCGCACTCGGCGAAGCGACGGGCGAGGGAGTCGTCAGCGGCTTTGCGACCGTCGGCGACGTTCAGGTCGGAGTGTTCGCGATTGCGGGCGACGTGCTGAAGGGCGGCATCGGACAAGCCAACGCGAAGAAAATCGCCAAGTGCGTCAAGAACGCAATCAAAACCGTTTCGCCCGTCGTCGGCATAGTCGATACGCAGGGCGCAAGGTTTGCGGAGGGTATCGAGGCTTTGGAGGGCTACGGCGAGATTTTCGAGGCGTTTTCTTCGGCTTACGGCGTCGTGCCCACGATACTTGTGGTTAAGGGGAGCAATTACGGCATGACCTCGTATCTTTCGTCGTTGTGCGACTTTACGGTCTGCTACGATAAATCCGTGACCGCGACATCCAGTCCGCTCATTCTCGTTGCCGGCACCACCGCCGACGCGGCTAAGGTCGGCACGGGCGAGGCTATGGCAAAGGCAGGCGTCGCTTCGGTCGTGGTTAAATCCGACAAGGAGCTCGCGGACGTCGTAAAGAAACTGATTTCGTTTATGACCTTTACGGCAATCGAAACCGAGGACGACGGCAACAGAGTGTGCAAAGGATTGAAGACCGGTACCAAAACCGCCGCCGTGATTTCGGAGATTTTCGACAAGGATTCGTTCCTTGAAATCAAAAAGGGATTCGGTGCGGAAGTTGTTACCGGTTATGCTCGTCTTAACGGCGTTGCGGTCGGCGTAGTAGCGTCCGACGCGACCGTAAACGACGGCAGACTTACTCCCGACGGGGCGAAAAAAGTCGCCGAGCTGGTCAATACGTGCGATTATTTCGCGGTTCCCGTAGTAAGCCTTATAGACAGCAAGGGAGTAGTAAATTGCGCGGCTTGCCAGGGCGAGCTGATGCGTTCGGTGGGCGACATGATTTACGCCTACGCAACCGCAAGCGTTGCCAAGGTTGCTCTAGTTACGGGCAACGCAATCGGCGTCGGATATACTGCATTTTGCTCGAAGAGCGTCAGCGATTATACGATTGCGTGGGAGAGCGCCTGCATAGGCATGCTCGACAACGCGGCGAGTGCGGAGCTTGTATACGCGAAAGAAATAGCCGAGGCGAAAGATAAAGACGCTGCGCTTATAAAGCTCGCAAAAGAGTACGGCGACGAAAATACCGCCGCTGTGACCGTTGCGGAAAAGGGTTATATCGATAACGTTATCAATCCCAATTTCTCGCGTCAGTATCTGATTGCCGCAGTTCAGGCGTTTATCGAAAAGAGGTAACGATATATGAGTGTTTTATTGAGAGCAGCTTCAGACATGAGCTTTTTGGACGGATTGCTTGTATTTTTAATCGGAAACTGCGTAGTGGTACTCGCGCTTGCGTTTCTGGTTGTGGTGGTAATCGGCTACAGCTCGCTGCTGAACAAGCTTCTGGACAAGAAAAAAGCTAAGCCCGTCGAGGCAAGCGCCGAAACGTCCGCCGCGCCGGAAATCGACGACGCAGCCGAGCAGGAAGAACTTGTCGCGGTGATAAGCGCAGCAATCGCGGCGGTATACGCAAGCGAGTCCGAAAGCGGAGATGTTCCTCCGTTCAGAGTTAAAAGCATCATAGCAAAGTAAATAATCGTAAATATTTTAGGAGAAAAATCATGCGTAAATTCAACGTAAACGTAAACGGTAATAGTTATCTGGTTGAGGTAGAAGAGGTTTCGGACGGCGTTTCCGTCGAAACGACCGCTCCCGTAGCGGCTCCTGCGGCAGCTCCGGCTCCCGTCGCAGCAAAGCCCGTCAACGCTGCACCCAAGGCACCGGCAGGCGGAACGATTGTAAAATCGCCTATGCCCGGAACCGTCCTCAAACTCGCCGTCGCAAACGGCGCGTCGGTCAAGAAGGGTGACAAAATACTCGTCCTCGAGGCGATGAAGATGGAAAACGACATCAACGCTTCAGCAGACGGCACGGTTACGTTCCTTGTGGCTCAGGGCGCAAGCGTCGAAACCGGCGCGGACCTCGCTTCTATAAAATAAGGAGAGGCATAAATGGATTTTATCGAAACAATGCGCGCCCTGTGGGAAAGCACGGGTATCGCTCATTCGATAGCGCACGGCGAGTGGCAAAACTACGTTATGCTTTTGATTTCGTTCGTTTTGTTCTATCTTGCCGTCGTCAAGCAGTTTGAGCCGCTTTTGCTTCTTCCCATTGCGTTCGGAATGTTTATCGTAAACATTCCGGGTGCTCAAGCGGTACTTTACGGTACCGACCACGGACTTTCCGACCAGGAAATGTGGGCTAAGTACCAGGAGGCGGCAAATGCCGGTACGACTTATACCGCTAACTACGGATTATTTCATTATCTTGAGATAGGCGTATCGAAAGTCATATTCCCGCCGATCATATTCCTCGGAATAGGCGCGATGACCGATTTCGGTCCGCTGATTGCCAACCCCAAGAGCCTGCTTATCGGTGCGGCGGCTCAGCTCGGCGTGTTCCTGACTTTCGTGGGCGCAATCGCGCTCGGCTTCACCGGAGCGCAGGCTGCGGCTATCGGTATCATAGGCGGCGCGGACGGTCCTACGGCGATTTACGTCACGCAAAAGCTTGCGCCTAATCTGCTGTCGGCGATTGCTATCGCGGCTTACTCTTATATGGCGCTTATTCCTGTTATTCAGCCGCCTATCATGAAGCTTCTCACGACTAAGAAAGAGCGACTGATTAAGATGGACCAGCTCCGTCCCGTGTCGAAACGCGAGAAAATAATTTTCCCGATTGCCGTCACGCTTATCGTGGGATTGATACTTCCCGACGCATTGCCGCTTCTCGGCATGCTGATGCTCGGCAACCTCTTCAAGGAGAGCCTTGTTACCGAAAGACTTGCAAAAACCGCAAGCAACGAGCTGTGCAACATCATTACGATATTCTTAGGGCTTATCGTCGGCACGAAAGCGATTGGCGAGACGTTCCTTGCGTGGAATACAATCAAGATTATCGTGCTCGGACTTATCGCGTTCTGCTTCGGTACCGTGGGCGGCTTGCTTATGGCGAAGCTTCTCAACGCGCTTAGCGGCGGAAAAATCAATCCGCTTATCGGTAGCGCAGGTGTTTCCGCAGTGCCTATGGCGGCGCGTGTATCGCAAAAGGTCGGGCAGGAGTATGACCCCAATAACTACCTTTTGATGCACGCTATGGGTCCGAACGTGGCAGGCGTTATCGGCTCGGCGGTCGCTGCCGGCGTATTCCTCGCGATATTCGCGTAACCGAACGGAATTTTAAGGAGATTTAATTATGGTTAAAATTATGGAAACCATTTTGCGTGACGCGCATCAATCGCAAGCCGCCACGAGGATGAGATTGGACGAAATGCTGCCTGCTTGCGATATGCTCGACAAGGCAGGATACTATGCGCTCGAGGTATGGGGCGGCGCGACTTTCGACAGCTGCCTGCGTTACCTCAACGAGGACCCGTGGGAGAGACTGCGCGCGTTGAGAAAGGCGCTACCGAACTCGAAGCTTCAGATGCTGCTGAGAGGTCAGAACCTTCTCGGCTATAAGCATTACGCCGATGACGTGGTTGACTTGTTCTGTAAAAAGTCGATAGAGAACGGCATCGATATAATTCGTATTTTCGACGCGCTTAACGACGTGCGCAATATCAAAACGGCTCTGGATTCTACCAAAAAGTACGGCGGTACCGCCGAGGTTGCATTCAGCTATACGACCAGCAAAGTGCACACAATCGACTACTTTGTCGAGCTCGCGATTGAAATGGAAAAAATGGGCGCGGACATCATTTGCGTGAAGGACATGGCAAATCTGCTGCTGCCTTACACCGCCTACGAGCTGATTTCCCGTCTTAAAGACAAGCTGAAACCCACGACTATGGTGCATTTGCACACGCACAACACCGCAGGTACGGGCGATATGCTTAACCTTAAAGCAATCGAAGCCGGCTGTGACATCGTCGATACCGCATTGTCGCCGCTCGGCAACGGCACCTCGCAGCCTGCCACCGAGCCGCTCGTCGCGACGCTCGCAGGAACGAAATACGATACGGGTATAAAGCTTGAAGCTCTTAACGAACTAACCAAGTACTTCAAGACTGTTGCCGAACGTCTTACCGCCGACGGCTTCCTCAGCCCCAAAGTATTGAAGGTAGACGTAAACGCGCTTATCTATCAGGTGCCCGGCGGTATGCTTTCCAACCTCATTTCGCAGCTCAAGCAAGCCGGCGCGTCCGATAAGCTTATCGACGTGTTAGAGGAGGTTCCGAGAGTGCGCGCAGACTTAGGCTATCCGCCGCTCGTTACGCCGTCCAGCCAGATTGTCGGCACCCAAGCCGTGCTCAACGTGCTTTCGGGCGAGCGTTACAAGATGGTTACAAAGGAAACAAAAGGCATGCTTCGCGGCGAATACGGCAAGCTGCCCGTCGAGCCCGACGCGGATATCGTCAAAAAGGTTATCGGCGACGAGCCGCGCATTACCTGCCGCCCGGCGGACCTTATCAAGCCCGAGCTTGATGGAATTAAAAAGGAAATCGCAGAGTACTACGAGTGCGAGGAGGATTTACTTACCTACGCGCTGTTCCCGCAGCTCGCGATTCCGTTCTTCAAGCGTCGTCAGGCGGCTAAGCTCGGCATCGACAAGACCGTTTACGACAATGAAACGCAGGTTCATCCCGTTTAATCCGAAATGAATTGAAGCCGTCGTTGACGAAAAAGGAAGCGACGGCTTTCGTTTATTCGTAAGCTCGCCGGCATTATTAAATAGAGGTACAGCAATTATGAGAATCGCCGTAATCGGCGCCGGACCTGCCGGGCTTCTCGCCGCCGCCGAGGCGGCAAAGGGAGGAGCGGCGGTCACCCTGTTCGACAAGAACGAAAAGGCAGGCAAAAAATTATATATAACGGGCAAGGGCAGGTGCAACGTCACAAACATGCGCGCGCCCGGCGAGTTTTTGGAGTTCGTCGTCAGAAACCCGAAGTTTCTTTACGGCGCGATTTATTCGTTTACGCCCGAGAACACCGTCGAGCTAATCGAGAGCAACGGCGTGAAAACGAAAATCGAACGCGGCAATCGCGTTTTTCCGCAATCGGATAAAGCCAGCGACATTACCAAGGCGCTCGTAAAGAATGCCGAACGTTGCGGCGTGGAGTTTTCGTACAATTCCGAAATAACCGACGTTACAAAGACCGAAACAGGCTTTGTACTAACTTCCCGAAACGGAAAAATTCTATTCGATAAGGTCATAGTCGCTTGTGGCGGCATGAGTTATCCGTCGACAGGCAGTACGGGCGACGGATATGCATTTGCGAGGAAATTCGGGCACAAGATAGTCGAGCTGCGCCCGGCTCTGGTCGGAATGACCGTTAAAGAGAGCGTAAAGTCGTTACAAGGCTTGTCGCTGAGAAATGTCACAGCCACGATAAGCGGCGGCGGAATAAACGAAAGTCGCTTCGGCGAAATGCTGTTTACGTCCTGCGGCGTGAGCGGACCGATAATACTGACTCTTAGCAGTCTTATAAATCGAGTCGGCAAAGTAAAGGACATGACTCTCACAATCGACTTGAAACCGGCAATGACGATTGAGGAGTTGGACAGGCGTATTTTGAGCGACTTTAACAAGAACTTGAACAAGCATTTTAAAAACGGGCTTGACGAATTGTTGCCAAAATCGCTGATTCCGTATATAATTAAAGTTGTTGATATTCCGCCCGAAAAACCGCTCAACTCCGTCACGAAAGACGACAGGTTGAAACTTGCAGGCACGCTCAAGGCTTTGCGCTTCGGAGTGGAGTCGCTGGGCGGCATCAACGAGGCTATCGTGACCTCGGGCGGCGTAAACGTTTCGGAGATAAATCCGAAAACCATGGAAAGTAAGCTCGTGCCCGGATTGTATTTCGCAGGCGAGGTGCTGGACGCGGACGCGCTGACGGGCGGCTTCAATATTCAAATCGCGTTGTCTACAGGCTACGTTGCCGGCAGGAGCGCGGCAGGAGGTAAGCAATGATAAATCAGATTTTCTCGATAAGAGGCGCTACCACCGTTACCGAAAATACCGCGGAGGCTATCGCCGAGCGTTCTGTTGAACTCATAAAGGCAATCGCGGACAGAAACGGCTTGTACGAAAAAAATGGCCTCGAAGCGACGGACATTCTCATCAGCACGACGAAGGACTTAACCGCATCGTACCCGGCGAAGGCGATACGCGAAAGCGGCATCGTGCGCGCGCCGCTTTTTAGCATGCAGGAGCCGGCTATCGACGGAGCACTGAGTAAGTGCATAAGGCTTATGGTGCGAGTTGCCAATTACGGGGAGCGAGTGGAGCCTCGGCACGTTTATCTGCACGAGGCGGCAAAGCTGCGTCCGGACCTTGTGAAAAATCAATAGAACGATTGAATTACGGAGGACTATTATGAATATAGCGATTGACGGACCTGCGGGCGCAGGCAAAAGCACGATAGCGAAGCTGCTTGCGGCGAAGCTCGGCATACTTTATCTCGACACGGGCGCAATGTACCGTGCGGTCGGACTCAAAGCGCTGAATACCGGCGTCGATATTTCCGACGCGGCGGCAGTCGAAAAAATGCTTGCCGACACGAAAATCGACGTAACGCAGGAAAACGGCGTACAACACGTCTATCTCGACGGCAATGACGTGTCGTCGGCTATACGCGAGAATGCCGTTAGCAAGGCTGCCAGCGATATTTCCGCCGTGCCGTGCGTTCGTTACAAAATGGTCGAGCTTCAGCGCGAAATCGCATCGAGGTGCGATACCGTGCTCGACGGCAGGGATATAGGAACGTTCGTTCTGCCGAACGCCGAATACAAGATTTTTCTCACGGCAAGCGCGGAGGAACGCGCCAAACGCCGCTATGCCGAGCTGAAAGCCAAGGGCTCGACGCTTACTCTCGAACAGATAAAGGACGATATAGTAAAGCGCGACTATAACGATTCGCACCGCACTTTGGCTCCTCTCAAAAAAGCCGACGACGCAACCGAGGTCGACACGACGGCTATGAGCATTGACGATGTCGTGGGCAGAATTTACGCTATAATCGGAGCAAAGAAATGAAAAGAAAGAAAAACGCTTTCTATTCGTTTTGCCGAGGACTCTTGTATGTGCCGGTAAAACTGATTTTTCCCGTAAAACTCATCGGAAAGGAACGCTTGCCGCTCGCAGACAAGGTAGTGACCGTGTCGAATCATCTGTCGCTTCTCGATATTGCTCTGATCGGCATCAACGTGAGCGGCTACAGGCATATTCTTGCGAAAAAAGAGCTCGCCGAGAATAAGCTGTTCGGCAAGCTTATGGATTGGGCGGGCGCTATTCCCGTCGACCGCGGCGCAGCCGATATGTCGGCAATGCGCAAGGTATACGACGCGCTCGACAAGGGAGAAGGTATCACTCTTTTCCCGGAAGGTACGCGTAACAAAAACGGCGAGGAATTACAGGCGGTAAAGTCCGGCGCGGCGCTTTTTGCGCTTCACGGCAAATGCGACGTCGTGCCGATAATAATCCTTCACAAACAGCGCGCTTTTCGGCGTAATTATCTTTACGTTGCTCCTGCGTTCTCGTTGAACGAGTACGCAATCGGCGGCAGAGTGAACGGAGCCGCCGTCGCTTCGGCTTCCGGGCGCATCGAAAACGAGATGCTGAAGGCGAGAGCATACTTGGAGGACTACGTTTCCAACAAGCGCTGGAAAGAGGAAAAGAAAGCGAAAAAAGAGCGCAAGCGACTATTAAAGCAATATAAAAAGGAAGCGAAGCTTGCCACGAAAAACCTCGGTAGAGCATTGAAGGAGCTTAGATGAAAATCATTCTCGGAAAAAACGGGGGCTTCTGCTTCGGGGTGAGAAGCGCGGTCGAAACGGCTGAAAAATACGCGGGCGAGCATACCTATACTTACGGCGATATTATTCATAACGACAGGGTGCTCGACGAACTTGCGCAAAAGGGCGTCAGACGCGTCGATTCGATTTCCGAAATCGACGACGAGAACGCAACCGTAATTATTCGCTCGCACGGCGCAGGCCGAAAAGTTTACGACGAAATCCGGGCGAAGGGCTATAAGCTTATAGACGCGACGTGCCCGTTCGTGAAAAAAATCCACAGGATTGTGAGAGAGTATCGCGATAAGGGTTATCACGTCTTTATTATCGGAGCGGCGGAGCACCCTGAGGTCGTGGGAATAAACGGCTGGTGCGACGATTGCGCCACCGTGATAGACGAGAATTACGATTTTTCGGGCGTAAATCGCGACGAGCCGGCGTGCTTTGTTGCCCAAACGACCTTTTCAACCGAAAAATATGGCAATATTCTAAAAAAAATTCAAAAACATAGTTTCAAAACAGTTGAAATATTTGATACAATTTGTTATACTACTGTTGGTCGCCAGAACGAAGCGAGAAAATTGTCGCGGATTTGCGATAAAATACTTGTCGTCGGCAGCAGGTCAAGCTCCAATACGCAAAAGTTGGTTGCGCTTGCGTCGTCGCCCGAGTGTCGCAGTTACGGAATTGCTTGCAAGGACGACGTTGACCAAATAAATTTCAGCACCGAAGATATTGTAGGAATAATAGCAGGTGCGTCAGCGCCCGATGCGCTGATTACGGAGGTAAAAGAGTACATGAGTGAAAAGTTTGCAGACGTTCAAAACGCAGAATTTCTTGCAGAAGTCGAAAAGACGTTCGTCAACCACAAAGAGGGTAAGCGCGTTAAGGGCACTGTTATTTCCGCGGACGAGAAGGGCATAAGGCTCAATATCGGCGGCAAGAAAGACGGTTTTATTCCCGCCGCAGATGTCAATATGGACGGCTCCTACGAGCCCAATGATTATCCTGCCGGTACGGAACTCGAGGTTAAAGTCGGTAAGAACGACAATGAGCTCGGTTGCATCCTTCTTTCAAAGAAGGCAGTCGACGAAATCAAGGAAGCCGACAAGGTAGTCGAGACCATTCGCAACGGCGAAAATTTCGAAGTGAACGTCGATAAAGTCGTCACCGACGACAAGAAGAATCCGAAGGGTCTTACCGCTAAGCTCGGAACGTACAACGTGTTTATTCCGGCTTCGCAGGTTGAAGAGAGATTCGTTCGCGACCTCAAGAAGTACGTCGGTCAGAAGCTCAGCGTCACCGCGCTTGAGATTGACGACGCAAAGCATAAAATCGTTGCAAGCCACAGAAAAATCGCCGAAGCCGAACGCAAAGCTAAGGAAGATATTTTCTGGGAGAATATCGCACCGAACATGGTTGTCAGCGGCGTCGTAAAGCGCACCGCAGCGTTTGGTGCGTTCGTCAGCGTCGGCGGTTTCGATTGCCTCGCGCACATCGTAGACCTTTCTTGGACGCACATCAAGAACGTCGAGGAAGTGTTGAAAGTCGGCGAAACCTACGAGTTCGTGGTTCTCAGCGCGGACAGAGAGAAGAACAGAGTTTCCTTAGGTTACAAGCAGCTCCAGCCGCATCCGTTCGTCGCTTGCATGGAGAAGCACCCCGTCGGCTCTACCGTTAAAGGTAAAGTCGTCAGCATCGTTCCGTTCGGCGTGTTCGTCGAAATCGAACCGCACATCGAGGGTCTTGTTCATGTGTCCGAGGTTGCGCACAGCTTCGTAAAGAACATCAACGACGTTGTTAAGGTTGGTGACGAGGTTGAAGTCAAGGTGCTCGGTTATGACGAGGCTAACCGCAAGATTAACCTCAGCATCAAGGCTTGCCTCCCCGAGGAAGAGAAGCCTGCCGTAGCCGAAGGCGAAAACAAGGGCGAAGAAAGAAAGTCCAGAAAGCCGCGCGCTAAGGTCGAGAAGAACGAAGCCGAGGGCGAAAAGGAATGGAGCGAGGATACCTCGAACAATCCGTTTGCGGACCTTCTCAAAAACCTCGACGTAAAGTAAAATAACAACTTAATTATCTCTTGCGCAATGCAGGAGATAATTTTTTTGCGATGAAACGCACGTTGCTTGCGGCTTGCGAATATAAGTCGTTATGCTATTTGATTTGCACAACGATTTATTGACGGGCGAGCCGATTGGCGAAATAGAAAAAATCGCGCTCGGGTATGCCGACAGGCTTCGCGGCGTAGTGCTCGCCTTTTGGTCGACCAATTATCTAAGCCTTCCCGAAATCAGGCTTCCGAGGCGGCAAAACCTGTTCTTTGCGGTGGAGGATATGCACTTCTTCACGCCCGAGCAAGCCGACAACCTGATAAGGCTGTCGCCCGTATATTGCGGCTTGACCTGGAATTACGACAACGGACTTGCCGGCGGAGCGTATTCGGACGGAACGCTTACCGAAAGAGGCAAAGCCGTTGTACGGTTTCTTAACCGAAGCGGCATTACGGTGGACCTTGCGCACCTTAACGAGCGCAGCTTTTTTCGGGTATTAGAGCTTGCCGCCCGTCCGATTGTGTCACACACGTTCGTTTCGGAGCTTCACGAGCATAAGAGAAACATCTCGTTCCGTCAGATAGAAGCCGTAATCGAAAAGCGCGGAATAATCGGGCTTACGCCGATAAACGATTTTACGGGCGGAGGCTTTGACGCTTACGTTCGCGGAATTGCTGCTCTTATCGATAAATTCGGTGACGAATATTTTGCCATCGGCTCGGACATATACGGCTCAACGGATTTTCCCGACGAGCTTCGCGGTTACGACGGGTACGGGGCTCTCGAAGCGGCGCTTGCGAGGCTCGGCTACGGACAAAAAACAATAAACAAGATTATGTATGAAAACGCCGTCGGTTTTGTCGGCGACGGAGGACTGCTATGAGAGATTTATACGAAAACCCATTAAATTCGCGTTACGCCGGTCGTGAAATGTCGACTGTATTTTCCGACGACAATCGTTTTCGCCTTTGGAGAAAGTTATGGATTGCGCTTGCCGAGAGCGAGAAAGAATTGGGGCTCAACATCACCGACGAGCAAATCGCCGAAATGAAAAAGTATGCCGACGACATCAATTACGACGTTGCCGAAAAGCGCGAAAACGAGGTTCGTCACGATGTTATGGCGCACGTTTACGCGTTCGGCATGCAGGCGAAGAGCGCGATGCCGATTATTCACCTCGGCGCAACCAGTTGCTACGTCACCGATAATGCAGAAATAATAATGATAGGACAAGCTCTGGAAATCGTGCGCAAAAAACTTGTCGCGGTAATGGCTAGACTTAAAAACTTTGCTCTTAAATACAAGGCGACGGCAACGCTGGGATTTACGCATCTTCAGCCGGCGCAACTTACGACCGTGGGAAAGCGCGCAACGCTTTGGCTCCAGGATTTGATGCTCGACTACTACGACCTCGAACACCTTATTTCGAACACGAAGCTTCGTGGAGTGAAGGGTACGACGGGAACACAGGCAAGCTTTTTAAGCCTGTTCGACGGCGACGGCGAAAAAGTCAAAAGGCTTGAGAAACTTATCGTCGAGAAAATGGGTTACAAGTCCGCTTACGGCGTAACGGGACAGACTTACACTAGAAAATACGACTATAACGTGCTGTGCGTGCTTTCCAAAATCGCGCAGAGCGCCTATAAATTCGCAAACGACCTTCGCATTTTGCAGAACATGAAGGAAATGGAAGAGCCGTTTGAAAAAAATCAAATCGGCTCGTCGGCAATGGCGTACAAGCGCAATCCGATGCGCAGCGAAAGAATGTGCGGACTTGCACGGTACGTTATCTCGCTGCCGCTGAACGAAGCGATTACGGCTTCCACGCAGTGGTTCGAGCGCACTCTCGATGACAGCGCAAACAAGCGCATTACGATTGCGCAGGCGTTCCTCGCGCTTGACGGCGTGCTCAATCTGTATTTGAATATATCCGAAAACATGGTCGTTTACGAGAACGTGATCAAAAAGCATATAGCCGCCGAGCTTCCGTTTATGGCTACCGAAACGATACTTATGGAGTGCGTCAAGGCAGGCGGCAATCGGCAGGAACTTCACGAGCGAATCCGCACTCACTCGATGGCGGCGGCAAGGCTTGTCAAGGAAGAGGGCATGGACAACGATTTGTTGGATAGAATTAAAGCCGACAAAGCGTTTGCCGCGGTTGCGGACAGGCTGGACGAAATCACCGACGCCAATGCGTTTACGGGAAGAGCAAAAGAGCAGGTTGTCGAGTTTATTACAAACGAAATAGACGCGATACTCGAAAAGAACGCCGACGCGCTGAACGTCGACGCAGTAATAAGAGTTTAATACGATTAAAGAAAACCGCTTGTAGATTTACAGGCGGTTTTGTTATATGCTTGTTGACCGAATGGAATAGTTAGTATTATTTGATATGAAAAAAAGAGCGACAAGTCGCTCTTTTTTCTTGGCGACGCGCCTTGCGGCGCCGTGGTGCCCAAGGCCGGACTCGAACCGGCACGGTGTTGCCACCGAAGGATTTTAAGTCCTTTGCGTCTGCCGTTTCGCCACTTGGGCATGTATGGAGGCACCACCCAGACTCGAACTGGGGGTAAAGGCTTTGCAGGCCTCTGCCTTACCACTTGGCTATGGTGCCATACAATACGTTTATGTCCTGAAAGCGGCGAACGTGACAAAATTTGTGGTGGGAGTTACAGGGCTCGAACCTGTGACCCTCTGCTTGTAAGGCAGATGCTCTCCCAACTGAGCTAAACTCCCAAAGGCGACCGATTAAGTCGACAGCTTTTATAGTTTACCAAAGAATCGATAAAAAAGCAAGGGATTTAGCCGGGTTTTTATAAAAAATTTTGTTTGCTTCGATTTGGCGTTAGTTCAGCGTTTTTGCGGCATTTTACGTTGCCGCTTGTGCGTAACGGACGCGCGTATAATTGCTGGTAGGCTTGTCGGTCGACCTTTATCGACTATTTTCGATGCTATAATTTCGTTTGTACCGCGTAAAATCGCGGCGAATGTAAAACAATAAGGAGGAAGAGGGAAATATGCACGAGATTAACCTGACGGTAACAACGAAGTTTTACGGCTGGGGTGACGAAGCCGAAATCAAGCTTAAACAAACGGTAAACAAATTTTCTGGTGAAGTGGAGTTTTCTGACGGTATCGACGGACGCCACGCCGACGTTCGCTGTGACAGCGAAGAAACCGCCGTTGCCGCGCTTACCGACTTTCTGACAGATTTTTATTGCGTCAATGCAAAGCGCGGTTATCTTGCCGACAAAATCAAGCTGCCCATGATAAGCGATTTATCGAAGGACGCGCTTATTCACACGCTGATTGCGTTTGACCGCGACCGCGACGAGGAAACGGTGCGCGATGAGTTATCTCTGTCCAAAAGCTTTTCCGTCGACGGCTTCTATAATTTTCGTTTGCGGACAATCGAGCGGCGATGGAACGAAATAATAGGCTTGACGTTTGAAAACTTTGCGCTTATGTACGACGAGAACGCGCTTGACCTTTTAATTAGATTTCTTCTCAGCACCGTCGCGCCGCGTTTCGATACCGTTTCGCTGTGCGAAAACAACGGGCTTTACGAAATCGAAACGAGCAGCGGAGAGAGCATAGTTGCCGGTGACGCGAAAAAACTTCTTACCGCGCTTATAGATATTGCTCCGATGGAAATAATATTGCGAGGGGAGCTTCCCGATTCTACGCTTGAAAAGCGAATCGCGGATATGTTCGAGGTAAAGGGTGAGCGTAAATGTCTTTCGTTCAGCGAAAATATTTAAGCGATTCTCGGTAATTGCGGAAAAACGCTTGCATTTATTCTTTTGTTGTGGTATCATTACAAATATAATAATGTCAAGGAGTTTATTAAATGAAAAACTTGGTTCTGAGAGGCGCGGTCGAGGCTAACACCATCGTTATGATTGTTATCGTCGTGCTCTTGCTTGTCGCGCTCATCGTTCTTCCGATGATTACGAACAAGAAAAGACAAAAGCAGGTACAGGAGCTTCACAACTCCATTGCCGTCGGCGACACCGTTAAAACCGTCGGCGGTATTGTGGGTAAAATCATCGCCATTAACGACGTAAACGCAGTCGACAAGGAATTCGTCCTCGAAACCGGCGTTGACGGAAGCAAAGCCACTATGGTCTTCGACTTCAACGCTATTTATCAGGTAATGTCCAAGGCTACTAAGCCCGTCGAGGTAAAAAAAGAAGCCGCTCCTGCCGAGAAACCCGTAGAGGTTGCGGTTGAAGAGAAAACAGCCGATGCGGCAGTCGAAGAGAAAACCGACGACAAGCCTGCGGAAGAAACCGAAAACAAGTAATTCGTTCTAAACAAATTATCCTCCTCATATAATTACAATGTAATTCGAGGAGGATTTTTTTATGTATTCCGATAAGAGCGAAATAAGTGTAAAGAACTACGTTTTCGAGATAATACGAGCCTTGATTGCCGCGCTGATTATCACGCTCGCCGCGGTGCTCGTCGCCGCGCTCGCAATCAAGTTTTTCAATGTTCCGACTAGCGCGATAACGATAATAAACGCCGCGATTAAAGGCGTTTCCGTATTTGTTTCGGCTCTGATATTTTTGCGCTTGCCCAATTCCGGATATCTGCGCGGAATTATCCTCGGCGTGCTGTACATTGCCTTGTCTTACGTCGTTTTTTCGCTGTTCAACGGCGAGTTTAAGTTCGGAATAAATATCCTTAACGATTTTGCGTTCGGCGCAGTGGCAGGGCTTATCGGCGGAATAGTCGCGGTAAATATCAGAAAATAAAGAAATACGTGCAAAACGTCCTGCGATTTGCGCCTAAAACAGTTGCAAAAGCTCCGCGAATATTGTATAATATACTCATAAATTTGTTTATATTCGGAGGCTTTTACTATGAAACACATTCAGGTTGTCGCGAAATCGACCATTTGCAGAGATAAGAACACCGGCTGCGGCGAGTGCCAGGCAAGCTGCCAATCCGCCTGCAAGACCAGCTGCACCGTCGGTAATCAGACCTGCGAGCAGAAAACCGGCAGAGTCGAAAAAGATAACGTAAGATAACCTACACATAATGGTTCATACGTTTGACTGTCTCGGCCACAGCTTTACGCTGGACGTCGAGTCCGGTTCGGTCTATATAGTAGACCCGCTCACGAGAGCGTTAATAGAAAACGACAATTCTCCCGTTGATATTTCAAAGGGGGAATTTTCCCGTTACTCGGCAAGCGAAATTGCCGAAGCTCGCGAGGAAATCGAGGCATTGAAGGAGGAGGGCGTGTTGTTTTCGCCCGAGCCCGAGCACAAAAAGCCCGCGTATGCAGGAATAATCAAGGCAATGTGCCTTAATATTTCTCACATGTGCAACCTGCGCTGCGAATACTGCTTTGCCGACGGCGGCTCGTATAACGGCGCGATGGTTAATATGAGCTTTGAAGTGGCGAAAAAAGCGGTTGACTTTCTTATCGAAAAAAGCGGACACAGGCGCAATCTCGAGGTCGACTTTTTCGGCGGCGAGCCGCTTCTGAATTTCGACGTCGTTAAAAAGACGGTTGCTTACGCTCGGGGCTTGGAGAAGGAAACGGGCAAGAACTTCCGTTTTACGATAACGACCAACGCGACGTTACTCAACGACGACGCAATCGATTTTTTCAATCGCGAGATGTACAACGTCGTCATCAGTATAGACGGACGTAAAGACGTGCATAATTCCGTGAGAAAGACCGCCACCGGCGAGGGCTCGTATGACCTTGCCATGAAAAACGCGCTCGACTTTAAGGCTAAGCGCAAGGGGCAGTATTACGTCAGAGGCACCTATACCGCGCTCAATAAGGATTTTTCCGAGGACGTGCTGTTTCTTAACGACCTCGGCTTCGACCAGATTTCAATCGAGCCCGTAGTTCTTCCCGAAACGCACAGGCTCGCTCTTAAAAAGAGCGATATTCCAGAGCTTATCGCGGAGTATGACAAGCTTGTAAACGAGTATTACGAGAGAAGGAAAACCGACAAGTGGTTTAATTTTTTCCACTTTATGCTTGACATTTACCACGGTCCGTGCGAAACGAAACGGCTTGTAGGTTGCGGCGCAGGCAACGAATACGTCGCCATTGCGCCGAGCGGAGATATTTATCCGTGTCACCAATTCGACGGCGACAGAGCGTACAAGCTCGGTAACGTGCTTGAAGGAACGTTCGATACGACGATTCCCGAGGAGTTTGCCGTGAGCAACCTGCTTTGCAAGCCCGATTGTCGAGAGTGCTGGGCAAAGTACTATTGCAGCGGCGGCTGCGCGGCTAACGCCATTCATTATTGCGGCGACATCAACAAGCCGTACAAAATGACGTGTGAACTTATGCGCAAAAGAATAGAATGCGCGATAGCCGTCAATTCGCTCGAAAAATCAAAATAATGTGGTTTCGACCGCAAAAAGCGTGTTTTTTTGTTTGACTAAACGGGCGATAATATTATATAATAAAGTTATTGTAAGTTGGAGGCTTCTCAGATGAAGAAAAAATCGTCAATAATCAAGCTTACGTTGATTGGCGTTGCCTTGGCGATAGGAATAGTGTTGTCGGTATGCTCGTTCAGAATACCGTTTTCCTTCTATAACTATAATTCATTCGCAAGTTCGATAAAGCTGGGCCTTGACCTTAAAGGCGGAATTTATGCCGTTTATGACGCCGAAAGCGCCGGCGTGGACAACTTCGACTCGAAGCTCGAGGGTACGCAGAAAAGGCTTCAGGACCTTTTGGTATCGAAGGGCTATTCCGAGGCGGTAGTTACTATCGAAGGCAAATCCAGACTCAGAGTAGAGGTTCCGGACGTGGACAACCCGTCCGCTATTTTCGAGCTTATCGGCAAGCCTGCCGAGCTCGAATTCGTTCTTGACAATACGGACGAGGTAGTTATCACCGGCGACGACGTGAAGAACGCAGAGGGCGGCTACGATTCTCAAGCAGGTTCCGCAGTCGTTGCGCTCGAGCTCACCAGCGAGGGCGGAAAAAAATTCGGTAAAGCGACATCGGCAAACATCGGAAAAACCATGTCGATTTACATTGTCACCGACGGCGTGAGAGATGAAAAGCCTATTTCCACCGCCACGATACAGGACGCCATTACCAACGGCAGAGCGCAAATCACAATGGGCGGTCAGGATACGCAGGCGGCTAAGGACCTCGCTTCGCAGATTATGAGCGGAACGTTCGACGTCAAGCTGTCGCTTAAAGAGAGCTCCACGGTTTCTCCTACGCTCGGTGAAAAAGCGCTGTTCCTCGGTATTATCGCAGGCGCGGTCGGCTTGTTCCTCGTCATGCTGTTCCTTATCTTACGTTACAGAATGTTCGGCGTAGTCGCGTCGATTGCGCTTCTCATTTACACCGTGTTGATGCTGTTCTTCCTGGCTGTGTTCCCGTGGGTTCAGCTCACGCTTCCCGGTATTGCCGGTATCATTCTCAGCTTGGGCATGGCAGTCGACGGTAACATCGTCATCTACGAGCGTATTCGAGACGAATATCGTGACGGAAAGTCGATACTCGCGTCTATGCACGCAGGTTTCAAGCACGCTACGGTCGCTATTTTCGACAGTAACATCACGACGATTATCGCGGCGATTGTCCTTATCATATTCGGTTCGGGCTCGGTTTCGGGCTTCGGCGTAACGCTGCTTATCGGCATCATACTGTCGCTGTTCACCTCACTTTTGGTCACGCGCGGTCTGTGCAAGTGGTTTACCAACCTTAACAGCACGAACGCGAAGCTGTACGGACTGAAGCGCCGCGACGGGTTTGTGGAAACCGACGAAAACGACGTGGAAGAAATTACCGAAAATGACGAAGCGGTCGTTCCCGCCACCAATTCGGAAGGAGCGCAAATCTGATGAAATTCAATAAGTTATTCGAGCAAGATTTCAAAATAGTCGAGAATAAGAAGAAGGTGTTTATCGCACCCGTCGTAATTCTCGTGATAGCGCTCATTGCAGGCATCGTATTCCATTTCGTTTCGGGCAGCGCGTTTAACCTCGGTATGGATTTTACCGGTGGCTACACAATCAGCGTAAACCTCGGAAACAAACTTACCGACGACACCTACGACTACTACAAGGACTACGCCGTGAATGTCGCCGAGGAGCTTAAGGATTCCGAAGGCAATAAATACGGCATCAAGATTTCGTCTGTTCAACGTCAGGGCGAAGCGGACACCGCAGGCTTACTGTTGAAGTACAAGGCGGTGGGCGACGAAGAGAAGATGGAAACGGTCAACGAAGAACTTAAGGACGCGCTATCGCAGTCGATGTTCTTCTTCAAGCCGACTATCGCGCTCAACGACGCTAAAAACGGCTTTACCGCGACTTATGACAGCATACTTCTTGTCGGCGATTATGAATATACGTTCACGAATAAGCTCAACGACGCCGGCTTTGACGTAAAGACAGCCACGATTTCCGACGATAAGAAATCGATTGCGGTTACGTTTAATTCCGCCGTCACCGACGAAAACGCGGCGAAGCTTGAAGATGTCATGACGATTTCCGACAATTACGGCGGCATGGTGAGCGACGGCGGTCAGACGAGCTCCACGGTAAGCTCCGAAACGCTCAAGAGCGCGCTTTTGGCGATTTCGATTTCGCTTCTGTGCATGTTGATTTATATCGTTATTCGCTTCGAGCTGCTCAGCGGCATCGCAGCCGTGCTCGCGCTTACCCACGACCTTGTAATCATGCTTTGCGGAATGGTTGTTTTCCACATCGAAATCAATTCGACTTTCATTGCGGCTATTATTACCATTCTCGGTTATTCGATTAACAACACGATTATCATATTCGACCGTGTGCGTGAGAATTTGAAGTTCTATGCGAACGAGCGCATTAACGGCAAAATGGTTAAGCCTGCGTATATCGCGAACAAGTCGGTGAAGGATACAGTCTGGCGCTCGATAAACACCACGCTTACCACGCTTATCATGATTGCCATGGTTGCCATCATAGGCGTGCCCGATATCAGAGTGTTCGCGCTCCCGATTATATTCGGTTTGCTTGCCGGCACATACTCCTCGGTGTTCCTTGCTCCGACAATATGGGCGCTGCTGGAAAAAGCTTTCCCCGGTAAAGTAAAACAGCCGAAGGCTAAACGCTCGCCGGCTAAGGCAAAAGCCGATAAATAAAGGTACGAGATAAGCCTTCCTAATCGAAGGCTTATTTTTGTTATCATTGCTTAGCCGAACATTTGTGAATTGTAGTTACGATTGATAACGCCGCTTTGTCGGATGCCACGGAGAAAATATGAACGTCAGTATTTCGCAAAAGAATTCCAACACGATAGAGTCCGCAGCCGTAAAGAAAATTGCGGACGATTTGAAGCTGAACGAAAAGCTTGTCGAGCTGCTGTTTTTGCGCGGAATCGATAATGAGGAAGCGATAAGGCGTTTTCTTTATCCCGACGTGGACATGTTTTACAATCCGCTGCTAATGAAGGGAATGAGCGAGGCGACGGCGCGAATTAACGCAGCAATCGAGAACAGGGAAAAGATTGTCGTTTACGGCGATTATGACGCCGACGGCGTTTGCTCCGCGGCGATTTTGGCGTTATTTCTTATTTCTCGCGGTTTGGACGTTTTCGTTCATATACCCAACCGAATGGGCGACGGTTACGGCTTGAATACGGACAGACTCGAAAAGATAATCGACCAGCACATTCCCGACCTTATCATAACGTGCGACTGCGGCATTTCGGGTGCGAACGAAGTGCGTTTTGCGCTTGACCTCGGCGTAGATATGATTGTCACCGACCATCACGAGGTGTCGGGCGAAATTCCGGAGTGCGTCGTTGTCAATCCCAAGCAAAGCGATTGCGGTTATCCGTGTAAAAATCTGTGCGGCGCAGGCGTTGCGTTGAAGCTTGTCGAGGCGCTTTCGAGCCGCGACGAAATGCTAAAGTACGTTGACCTGGCTTGCGTTGCGACCATTGCCGATTTGGTGCCGCTTACCGACGAAAACAGACTTATCGTGCAGTTTGGGTTGAAACGTCTTAACGAAAAACGTAATCAGGGCTTGTCAATTCTTTTCGACACTTTGGATTTAAGCCGGGTAGTATGCAGCGATATTGCCTACAAGATTGCGCCGAGAATAAACGCGGCAGGCAGAATGGGCGACGCGTACAGGGCGTTCGAGCTGTTGACTCTGACGGACGTGGGGCGGCTCAAACAGATTGTCGACGAAATAGAGCGCGACAACGCGGACAGAAAGCGCATGTGCGACGAAATGTTCGACGAGGCTGTTGGCGACCTTGCGAGCGAGGATTTGGTGCACAATCGCGCGATTGTTCTCAGCCATCCGTCGTGGGAAAAGGGAATTACCGGGATTTTAGCGGCAAGGCTTACCGGCGAATACAATCGTCCGGCGTTTATAATGGTAAAATCCGGTGACGACGTGTACAAGGGTACATGTAGAAGCATTGACGGAATAAACGTCCACGAGCTTTTGGTTGCATGCAAGGATTACCTTGTGGAATTCGGCGGACACGCGCAGGCAGCCGGTTTTTCGATTAAGTATGACTGCATAGAGGACTTCAAAAAGGCTGTAAACAAATACCTGACCGATTTTTCCGACGAATTGTTTTATCCGAAGCTCAGCTACGATATGGCAATCGACGTAAAAGACGTTCGCTATGATTTTGTAGAAGCGTTGGAGCTTTTGGAACCGACGGGTAACGGAAACGCTAGGCCGTTGTTCAGACTTGACGTCGACGCGGTTAAGGTTGCGCCCTGCAAGAGCAATAAATCTCATGTGTCGGTTACCCTGGACAACGGGTTCCAGATGTTTGCTTTCAATTATTCCAAGTTGTCTTATCAGCTACTGTCGCCAGGCATAAAAACGCTCGTGACCGAGCTACAAACGGGCAACTACGGCGGAAAGACGATAAAGGGCATTATTCGCGGATGCTCGCCTTCCGAACTGTATATAAACGATTCCATCTGTGAGGGCTTTGAGTACGGCTTGCTTAAATACCTTCCGAATGACAAGTGCGATTATAAAACCTACTGCGAAGCGGACTTAGACGAGTTTGTCAAGCCGCTTTACGGCACGCTGGTAATCGCGCCTGACAGAAAATCGTATGATGAGTATGCGGCAAAGCACGATTATCCCGGAGTGAGAGAGTTTGTCTACGCGACGACGCGTAATAATTTTTCGCGAGTAATAGTCGCGCCGTCGTTTACGAGCGACAATCTGTGTTTTTCAAACTACGATAAGATTATTTTCCTTCGAGCGCCGCTCAATAACGGCATAATCGCATACTTAAACTCGGTGTCGAAGGCTGAAATTTACCTGCCGTCGGCACCCACCGGTACATACGAACTCAGCGTCGAACGCGCGGTATTCGCCGAGTATTTTGAAAAAATCAAGGCGAACGTCGGAGTGCCTGCCGCCGGTCTGAACGGATTTTTCCGTCACATTGCGACTACCGATTCCCATCTTAAGCAAACGCAATTCGTGTTCTGTATGCAGGTTTTCGAGGAGCTTGGGTTTATAAGCGTAGAAAATAATCCGTTCCGCGTAATGATAAATCGAGGCGTCCGCGCCGATTTGGATACGTCAAAGATTTACACTCTTGTCAAGGAGAGATTGTCGAAATAATGCAGCAATTACAAGAAAAATTTGAATTGGTTTTCAATCCGCAACAGGTCGAGCTGCTTAACCGCGCGCTGGCTTATGCGACGAAAATGCATTCCAATCAATTTCGCGAATCGGGCGAGCCGTACATTACTCATCCGATTGCCGTTGCGACGATACTTTTCGATTTGGGACTCGACTGCGCAACGCTTGCCGCCGCGCTTCTTCACGATTGCGTGGAGGATACGGCTGCGACCGACGAGGAAATCCGCAAGCTGTTCGGCGATGAGATTGCCGAGCTGGTTGCAGGCGTCACCAAGCTTGACAAAATTAAGTTCAAGTCGAAAGAGGAGGAACAAGCCGAGAACTTTCGTCGGATGTTTTTCGCGATGGCAAAGGACATTCGCGTTATAATCATAAAGCTTGCCGACAGACTGCACAATATGCGCACGATTTCGTCGCTGAGCGAGGAACGTCAGCATGCGATGGCACGCGAAACGCTGGAAATTTTTGCGCCGCTCGCGTCACGTTTGGGCTTAAGCTATCTTAAATGCGAATTGGAGGACTTGTGTCTTAAAGTACTCGAGCCCGCGATTTACGAGTCGCTTGTAAACGAAGTGGCGTTGAAGCGCGCCGAAAGACAGGAGCTTGTCAACAGAATTTGCAGCAGACTTACCTCGCTTTTGGAGGAACTTAACATAAAGGGCGAGGTCAGCGGCAGACCTAAACACTTTTACAGCATCTATAAAAAGATGAAAAACAATAACCGCACGTTCGACCAGATTTACGATTTGACCGCGGTGCGCGTTATCGTCGAAAATATCAAGGACTGCTACGAAGTCTTGGGCATGATTCACACGATGTGGAAGCCGATTCCGGGCAGGTTCAAAGACTACATCGCCGTGCCGAAGCCGAATAACTATCAGTCGCTGCATACTACCGTCATGACGACGTTCGGCATGCCGTTTGAGATACAGATTCGCACCTACGAAATGCACAAGATTGCCGAGTACGGTATCGCTGCGCATTGGAAGTACAAGGAAAACCGCGGAGCCGCGAACGAGCTGGACGAAAAGCTTGAGTGGCTGAGAGGCGTAATGGACGTACAGAGCGAAAACTCTAGTCCGCAGGAGTTTTACGAATCGCTTAAATTCGATTTGTACAGCGGTCAGGTTTTTGTGTTCACGCCGAAGGGCGACGTGGTTACGCTTGCCGAGGGCGCGACGCCCGTAGACTTTGCGTACAACGTTCACAGCGAAATCGGAAATAAGTGCGTAGGTGCGAAAATCAATGGTAAAATCGTTCCGCTGGAAACGAAGCTGAATACGGGCGATTACGTCGAAATCATTACCTCGGCTTCGGCAAAGGGACCGAGCCGCGATTGGCTCAGGTTTGTAAAGACTTCGCAGGCTAAGTCCAAAATCAAGGCGTTTTTCAAGAAGGAGCTTAAAGAGGACAACATTCGCCGCGGCAAGGAAATGCTGGATAAAGAGGCAAAAATCCGCGGCTATGTGCTGGGAAACCTCATGCTGCCGAAATGGCTCGACGTCATTATGCAGCGGTATTCCATTTCGTCGGTGGACGACCTGTATGCTTCCGTCGGTTACGGCGGCTTTACGGTAAATCAGATTTTATCGAAGCTAATCGATTTTTATAAGAAAGAAGAGCGCGCTAAAACGCCGGCGAGGACGACGGGCGCCGTTCGTTCGATGTCGTCGGGCAGCGTAATCGTCAAGGGACACGACGACCTTTTGGTGCGCATTTCCAAGTGCTGTAACCCTGTTCCGGGCGACGATATAGTAGGGTTTATTTCGCGAGGAAGAGGCGTTGCCATTCACAGAAAGAGCTGTCCGAATCTGAAAAACGTGGAGGATTTTCGGCTTATCGAGGCGCATTGGGCGAACGATAACCCTGCGCCGTTTGCCGTCGCAATGCAAATCGAAGCTCGTAACGCCAACGGATTGCTGGCGAAGCTTACGATGCTGATAAGCGAGCTTAAACTCACAATTACCAACCTTAACGCGAGAGTTGATAAGTCCGGAAACGCCATAATCAACCTTTCGGTTACGGTAAGCAATATTTCAGAATTTGACAACCTCGTCAATAAAATTCAGTCGATTCCCGACGTTGAAAAGGTGTTCAGGAGCAATGTGGGCTAGTGAAAGTAAAGACGATTACCGCAGGCGCGGTGCAAACAAACAGCTACGTTTTGTATAACGAAAATCGCGAATGTATCGTCGTGGATTCCGGCGACGGCATTCGCGAGATTTTGAGCTATATCGACGAAAATTTGCTTCGCTGCGACAGCGTGCTTTTGACGCACGGGCATTTTGATCACGCTTCAGGCTGCGCCGAGCTTCAAAAACGCGGCGCAAAGGTCTACATAAGCGAATTTGATTTGCCGATGTTATCGTCGGCAGATAATCTCGCGCAGGCGTTCGGCGAAAGCTTTACGAGCTTTACGCCCGATTTTCTTGTGCGTGACGGCGAAGTATTGACGATTCTAGGCGAAAGAATCGAGGTAATCGCTACGCCCGGTCATACCAAGGGTAGCGTGTGTTACAAGTGGAATGACGTTTTGTTTACGGGAGATACGCTGTTCAGACTGTCTATCGGAAGAACCGATTTTCCCGGCGGCAGCTATGCGGACATGAAAACTTCGCTTGCAAAGCTTTTTGCATTGAGCGGCAATTTTGCCGTCTTACCGGGTCACGGAGAAAATACTACGCTGAATTACGAAAGGAAATATAATCCGTATGCTCGAATTTAAAACAAATCGCGACGATATTACAGCCGAACTTTTGGATGAAGTTAAGCTTTTTTTTCCGTATGCGGACGAGTGCGATGTCGTTATCTCTCACAAGTGTGTTTTTCTTAGGGAAAATGACGGAGAAAAGTTAAATAATATAGTTTCCCTAAATGTAAAGACATATAATTATATTGATTTTCTGCCAAACGGGTTGACTGAAATTGAGCGAAAGCGATTGTACAAGCGCGCGTGTAAGCTTGCTGTTTTCAAGGCTCTGTCAGACTATACGGGCATACGTCCGCCATGGGGAAGCCTCACTGGGATTCGTCCGTCGAAGCTTGTTTATGATATGCTCGGAAAAGGGCTTTCGCTTGACGAATGCAAAAAGAAGCTTCAAATCGATTTTTGCGTTTCCGAGGAAAAATCGCGGCTTATATGCGAAATAGTAAAAAATCAGTCTGGAATTTACGTTCGCGACAACAGGCTGTTTAACCTTTACGTTCATATTCCGTTTTGCGCGACCAAGTGCTATTATTGCGCTTTTGCTACTGAGCTTGCGTCGAAGTCGGAAAAGCTGTTTCCCGAATATGTAGAGCTTCTGAGAAGAGAAATAGAAGAGGCTGTCGGCTTTATTACGGAGCATGGCAGGCTGTTTTCGGTGTATGTCGGCGGCGGTACGCCTACCACGTTGTCGGCAGGTTGTATTCATGCTTTATTCGACGGTTTTCCGTTTCGGGACGTTGAATTTACGATAGAGGCAGGCAGACCGGACTCCATAACCGACGAAAAGCTGAGCGCAATAAAGGATGTGGGTGCGTCGCGTATTTGCGTAAATCCGCAGTCGCTGAACGACGAAACGCTGGTTAAAATCGGCAGAGCTCACACCTCGCGGGACTTTTTCGACAAGTACGCGCTTGCGAGAAAGTACGGGTTCGATATAAACGTTGACCTGATAGCAGGACTTAGCGGCGAAACCGTAGCCGATTTTTCGCGTTCGCTGGACGGGGTTGCAGTACTTCGCCCCGAGAATGTTACCGTGCATACGTTGTCAAGGAAAAACGGTTCGCAGCTTAAACAGGACGGAAAGTATGATAATTCCGAGATTGCCGAAATGACCGATTATGCACGCGCGGCAATGGCAGGGAACGGATATTTGCCGTACTATTTGTATCGACAAAAGCAAATGTTGGGTAACCTCGAGAACGTGGGCTATACGTTGCCCGGGAAGCAGTGCGTCAACAACGTCACGACTATGGAGGACTGCATGAGCGTGATTGCTTGCGGCGCAGGAGCGATTACGAAAGCCGTCGATTTGCAAAGAGGAAAGATTACGAGATTCGCCGCGCTCAGGGAAACGGCGTTGTACATAGAAAGATTTGACGAAAAAGCCGAGGAAAAACGAAATTTCCTGCAAAAACAGTTTACAAAAGCTTAACATAATGCTATAATAACAAGGTACCTCGTTTCCACAGGTTAGGGAATCTCCGTCCCCATACTTAGGTGCGAGGCGAATTTAATCCATTGGAGGATAAAAATCATGGACAAGGAAACAAAGGCACAAATCATTGCAGAGTATGCGACGCACGAGGGTGACACCGGTAGCCCCGAGGTTCAGATTGCGCTTCTTACTTACCGCATCAACCACCTCACCGAGCACCTTAAGGTGCATGCTAAGGACTTTCATTCCCGTCGCGGTTTGCTTCAGATGGTAGGTTCCAGAAGAAGTCTTTTGAACTATCTCAAGGAACTCGACATCGAGAGATACAGACAGCTTATCGCAAAGCTCGATTTGAGAAAGTAATTTACTTTAGGCAAGGGCGTAATATGTTTATGCCCTTGCTTTTTACCGTCCGCGAGAGACGCGGTTCGGTTGGGAGGTTTTTATATGCAAGAGGCAAGAATTTTCAAAACTATGCTCGGCGGCAGAGAGATGACCGTCGAGGTGGGCAAGTACGGCGGATTGTCCAACGGCTCGTGCATCATCAGATGCGGCGATACCGTTGTCATGACCAACGTCAACATGTCGCCCGAGCCGCGCCCCGGCATGGACTTTTTCCCGCTCAGCGTGGACTTCGAAGAGAAGATGTACGCGGTCGGCAAAATTCCGGGAAGCTTCAAGCGCCGCGAGGGCAGAGCGAGCGATAAGGCTATCCTTACGTCCAGACTTATTGACAGACCTATTCGTCCGCTGTTTCCCAAAGGACTTTTCAACGACGTTTGCGTGGTAGCCACCGCGCTATCCGTCGACACCAACATTCCGCCCGAGGTGTTCGGCATGATTGGCTCGTCCATCGCGTTGTCTATTTCCGACATTCCGTTCTACGGACCTACCGGCTCGGTAGTCGTGGGCTACGTTGACGGTCAGTACGTCATCAACCCCGACAACGAGCAGAGAGCGAAGAGCCAGATGCACGTTTACGTTTCCGGTACTTCGGAAGCCATTATGATGGTTGAAGCCGGCGCGAACGAGGTTTCCGAAGAGGTTATGCTCGGCGGTATTCTTTATGCGCACGAAGAAATCAAAAAGCTTGTCGCGTTCATTAACGAAATCGTCAAGGAAGTCGGTAAAGAGAAAAAGAAAATGGACCTTTACACGATTCCCGAGGAAATCAACGTCGCCGTTCGCGAGTTTGCGGACAAGCTTGTCGATGAGGCGCTTGCCGAAACCGACAGACAGGAGCGTCAGAAGAAGCAGGACGCGGTCGACGAGCAGGTTGTCGGTCACTTTGCGGAAATCTATCCCGATAACCTCCGCGAAGTCAAGGACGTAATCTACTACGTCACCAAGGAAAAGGTACGCGCGAAGATTCTGAACGAGGGCTTCCGTCCCGACGGCAGAAAGCTTACCGAAATCCGCGACATTTGGTGCGAGGTCGGCTTGTTGCCGCGCGTTCACGGTTCGGCTGTGTTCACTCGCGGTCAGTCGCAGGCTCTTTCCACCTGTACGCTCGGCATGATGAGCGAGGTACAAAAGCTCGATAACCTCGACGAGGAATCTTTCAAAAGATACATGCATCACTATAACTTCCCCGGTTACAGCTCGGGCGAAGCTAAACCGCTCCGCGGACCCGGCCGTCGTGAAATCGGTCACGGCGCACTCGCCGAGCGCGCTCTCGAGCCGGTTATTCCGTCCGAAGCGGAGTTCCCGTACTGCATTCGTACCGTCAGCGAAATCCTCAGCTCCAACGGCTCGACCTCGCAGGCAAGCGTTTGCGGCTCTTGCCTCGCGCTTATGGATGCAGGCGTGCCCATCAAGGCTCCCGTTGCCGGCATCGCTATGGGTCTTGTAAAGGACGCCGACAGCGACAGAGTTGCCATCATGTCCGATATTCAGGGCATGGAGGACTTCCTCGGCGATATGGACTTTAAGGTTGCAGGTACCGCAAAGGGCATTACCGCAATCCAGATGGATATCAAGATTAAGGGTATCGACGAAAAGATTTTGCGCACCGCGCTCAATCAGGCTCGCGAAGGCAGGCTCTACATTCTCGACAAGATGCTCGCCGTTCTTCCGGAACCGCGCAAAGAGCTTTCGCCGTGGGCGCCGAAGATTATTTCCTTTACCATCGACCCCGAGAAAATCGGCGATGTCATCGGCAAACAGGGCAAGGTCATCAACAAGATTATCGAGGAAACCGGCGTCAAGATGGATATCGAGGACGACGGAACCGTATATATCGCTACCAACGACAGCGAAATGGCGCAGAAGGCGAAGAACATCGTTCTCTCGATTGTCGAAGACCCCGTTCCCGGCAAGATTTACGAGGGACCCGTCGTTCGCACCATCGAAATCGGCGCGTTCGTGCAGCTTGCTCCCAACAAGGACGGCATGATTCATATTTCCAAGCTCGCTAAGGAGCGCGTCGAAAAAGTTACCGACGTCGTGAACGTGGGTGATATGGTTAGCGTCGAGGTTATCAAAATCGACGAAAAGGGCAGAATTAACCTCCGTCTTAAAAAGAAGCTTTAATTGAATAATTGAGCGATTAACGATAATTTCATATCCGTCCTTACTCGGGGCGGATATGTTTTATCGAAGCCGCTTCATAATTCCCTCGCGCCCGAATATATTATATGGAAGCAAAATTGCTTCGGAATATATCGATTCGGAGCCAAAATGAAAGTCGGCGTAAAATTTTTTCGTAGAGTAGTCGCCCCGTTTACAATGCTTGCGGTGGTCGTGACGCTTTTGTGTCTTAGCTTTTCGGGCGTATCGGTTGCCGCGAGCACGGACAATAAACCCATATACAAGGGCTCGAGTCCGGATAAGATTTCCCTTATGGTAAACGTGTATTGGGGTACCGAGTATCTGGACGAAATGCTGGCGATATTTAACGAAAAAGGCGTTAAAACGACGTTTTTCGTGGGCGGAAGCTGGGTGCGCGACAACGAAGAGGCGTTTAAGCACATAGTAGACGCCGGACATGAAATAGGCAATCACGGTTTTTTCCACAAGGACCATTCCAAGATAGGTTCCGCGCGCAATCGCGAGGAAATTTCGGCGACTCATAACCTCGTAAAGCAGCTTACGGGGATGGAAATGAAACTTTTTGCGCCCCCGAGCGGAGCTTTCGGCGACGTAACGCTTGAAATTGCCAAAGAAATGGGGTATACTACCGTTATGTGGTCCAAGGACACGATTGATTGGCGAGATAAGGACGAGGACTTGATATTCAAGCGCGCGACTAAAAACGCCGTGGGCGGCGATTTGGTGCTCATGCACCCGACCAAAGCGACTGCGGCTGCGCTCGGCAGGATTATCGACGAACTTACCGCCTGCGGCTTGACCGTCGCGCCCGTAAGCGAAGTAATTTTGCCGGGCTGAAGCGGCAGCATAATCACTAAAGGAGAAACTATGACGAAAATATTAACCTATGAAAACGGTTTGAGAGTGGCTGTGTACCGGGTTCCCGGCGTGCGTTCGGTGGCTTCGGGATTTTGGATAGACGTGGGAAGCGGATATGAAAACGCTGCGAACAACGGCATTTCGCACTTTACCGAGCACGTCAATTTTAAGGGCACCGATAAATATTCGGCGTTTGAAATATCCAATCGTTTCGAGCATTTCGGCGCGAACTTCAACGCTTTTACGGGCAAGGAGTGCACTTGCTATTACGTTAAGTCGGTCGACGAATACTCTGACGGCTGTTTCGAGCTTTTGTCCGACCTTGTGCTCGACTCCGTGTTTCCCCCGGAGGAGCTTGACAAGGAGCGCAAGGTAATAGTCGAAGAGATAAACATGGTGGAGGACACGCCCGAGGATATTTGCTATGACGAAATTGCTACCGCCATGTACGGAGAAACGGGGCTGGGAAAAACGATACTAGGTCCGGTGGAAAACGTGCTGTCGTTCAAGAAGGCGGACGTTGACGGCTTTGTGTCCGAGTATTATTCTCCTAAAAATACCGTTATAACTTTTTCGGGCAATATAACCGAGGAGCAAGCCGACAGGCTGGTAAAAAGCTATGTGCTGCCTCGCTACAATAGCGCTTATAGCGAAACCGCCGACGAAAGGGACTGCTTCAAAAGCAGGGTTTACAGGGAGAGAATCAAGGACTTCGAGCAATCGAACATCGCGCTCGCGTTTCCGTCGGTTTCCTTCTCCGACAAAGCCTTTACCGCGCAAGCCGCTCTTAACGTCATTGTGGGCGGCGGAATGAGCTCGAGATTGTTCCAATCGATTCGCGAGCAAAAGGGGCTTGCTTACAGCGTGTTTTCATCGCCGAGCGCATATAAAAATATCGGCAGTTTCAATATTTACCTGAATATAAGTAAGGTAAATACGCAAAAAGCGGTTGAAGCCGTAAAGCGCGAGCTCGACGAGCTTAAGAAAAACGGCATAACCGACGACGAACTCGACAGAACTAAAGTGCAGCTTAAATCCGGGCTGGTATTCGCAGGCGAAAGCGTGCAATCCATCATGAATTCGTGCGGCAAACAGCTTTTGCTTTCGGGCAAGGCATACGATATCGACGAACGTATCGCAGAAATCGACGCGCTTACGAAGAAACAAATCGACGATTTTGCAGCCGAGGTTTTTGACTACTCGAAAATTTGTGCGGCTTATGTGGGTAAAGCCGTAAACGTTGACTTGCTTGAAATTTTTTGATATAATAACCGATAGCGAAACATAACCAAGGAGAAGATTATGGATAAACTCGATACTATTTTTGAGATGCAGGGCGCGCTCGACCGCTACATTGCCGAAAAGCGCGAGCTTAATTTTACCGACGAGGAGTGGGTACAAAAAAAATGCCTTGCCATGATAAGTGAAATAAGCGAGCTACTGTGCGAGGTCAACTTCAAGTGGTGGAAAAACCCGAAGGAACTCGACTATAAGGCTATCAAAGAGGAAATGGTAGATATTCTTCATTTTCTGGTGGGAATGAGCGTAAACGTGGGTATGACCGCGCAGGAAATGTTTGATATATATTACGCCAAAAACAAGGAAAACTTTGACAGGCAAAACGGTCTTTCGCAAAAAAAAGGCTATGCACTGTCGCAAAAAAACAATTAACGTCAATTCGCCCGATGGTGCGGTAGGGACGACAGGCTTATCTGTCTTTCCGCTCGCTTCCGTCGGGCGATTTTTAATTAAATTTTAATTGCAGAATTAGCGGCAAATCGATTGAAACATACGAACTTATGTGGTATAATATATGAGTATAATTGTTTGTGCTCGCGGCAGTTTTTTTCACATCCGTATGTGATTATTCCATCGGATTGCTCGATGCACCGCCGCAAGCACGTTATAAAAAATCAGCGAGGTAATTTGCTTTGGCTCAAAAGAGATACTCCGAAAGAAAGCGCGAAGAAAAAGAGGGCGCTAACAGACAAGCTGCAGGAGTTATTTTAATTATAGTTTCGGCGTTTTTGCTGCTTTGCACGATTACGCGCGGATTGATTTTAGGAAACATCGGAACCGCTATTTACAACGTTTCGCTGGGGCTTTTGGGGTACTCGATTTACCCGATTTTGCTGTTCGTTTTGCTTTTGGGCATAGTTAAAACGCAGAAGAAATCGCTGTCGGTTTCGGCAGGTACGGCTGTCTGGATTGCTTTTCTTGCGATTATCGTCGTGCTTATCGCAAACCTTATTTCTTCCGCGAAATACCTCGGCAACGGCTTTTCTTCGTTTATCGAAAACGTCTGGGATAACAAAAACACCGTAGGCGGCGTGGCTTTCGGCGTGATTAACTACGGACTTTACGCGCTGGTGCGTATCGTGTTTTCATATATCATTCTCGCGCTCTTGGCTCTTATGGCGTTGTTCTTCATAACGGGGCTTTTTACGCGCACGCCATTGGGTAAAAAATCCGCCGGCAAGCGCAAGCAAGCGGCGGCAAAGAGGAGCAATCCGTTTGTTTACGGCGGCAGCAGTTCTTCGTTCGGCTCGGACGACCGCGCTTACGGCGATTCTCGCAGCGGCGGCGGTTTGTTTGTGGGCACTATCCACAAAAAGGAAAGAGATTTCGCGCAGTCGGGCAGTTTCGACGAGCTTGTAGACGAAAAAGAAGCGGCGCTCGAGCAGCCTAAGCCGGCGTTTGCGAGCGAAGAGGCGCACCTTACCGACGAGGAGTATAACAGAAAACGCGCTCACGAGATTTTGTTCGGCGATACCGAAGCCTGGATGGCGGCTTATAATCAGCCGAGAAAGGTAGTCGCAGCGCCCGACGTGCACGACAGCACGGCGACGGAAGCAAAACCGTCTGCCGACGTTAAGCCCGGAAAAATCCAGTCTGCGCCCGTGCTGCCGACAAAACCCGTCGAAATCAATTACAACGGCAGTCCGATTATCAACGGCGACGCAGTTTCCGAAAATCTGAAAAACGAGAAGATAACGCCCGAACGTCCGTCTGCACTCGACGCGGCAAACAAAGCCGCAGCCGAGAGAAGCGCGGCGGAGGTCAAATCCGATACCTCGTATTACACGCGCCCGTCCGCGTTTACGTCGACAGGCGAGCAAACGTATACCGCATGCAGCTCGAGTAAGGGCACTGCGCCGGGACCTATTATAAACGGCGATATGTATGTGAGCGGCGAAAAGCCTCCCGTCGTTGATTTCGGTTACGACGAGCCGGCTCAAAGTCAGCCTGCCGTGAATAACGAACCTGCCGCGAACGAGAGCGACGAGCAAAAGCAGACAAACGATACTTCGCAATACGGCTATGAGGTGACCTACGAGGACGATGAGCCCGAGTATGACGATTCGTCTTATGAAAAACCCGAACAACCGCAGGTTGATACCGGCGATTATTATACGACCGAGCAGGCGGACGAGGAGTCTGACGACGCGTCTTTTGACGAGAGTGAAGCAGACGACGTTTCGACTGAACCCGAAAAATCTCCTTTTGATATTGCCGCGGAACAAATAAATTCTTACGGGCAGAACGACAATATCGTTGACGCGCTCGAGAGCGAGTCTATCGAATTTGAAACGGAAGCTCCCGTAGACAAGGATTTGGCGGCAGCTGACGAAGAAGCCAATAATGATACGGCTGAGCCCGAAGCGGACGAGGTTGATGAAAATAACGACGAAACCGACGACGAGCCCGTCGCGGAAGCCGAGCCCGATATTGAAGTTCCTGAATCGGATGAGAGCGAGCCGGGCGGCGACGATATTGAAGCGGTCGGAACCGAAGCCGTCACGGAAACCGAAGCCGAAGTTAAGGCAGACGAGGAGAACGAACTTTCCAAGAGCTTTGAAGCAAACACGACGTCTTTCGTTATTTCCGACGAGGTTGAGGACCATAGCGAAAAGACCTACTCGAACCCCAACGACACCACGGGATATTACAATCAGGTTCGCGATAAATCGCGTCCCGAACCCGTTCCCGTCGAGCCCGAACGCAAGAGCTTCGAGGAACGCGTCGTGGCACTCGACAACAGAATGAATAAAAACGGCACAATAGGCGGACAAATCGACATCGACACCGTTGCCAAGCGCGCCGCTATGAACGGCGCCGTCGCCGCGCCGGCAAAACCGAAGCCGAAAAAACGCACCAGATACGTCGCGCCGCCGATTGATTTACTTGTAACCGAGTCGACGCATCCGGAAATCAGCGAGGGCGATACCCAGAATAAGATTGCGATACTGGAGAACGCGCTCGAAGAGCTCGGCGTGCCGGCAAAGGTCAACGGCGTAACCGTGGGACCGGCAATCACCAGGTACGAGCTCGACATGCCGCCGGGCATGTCGGTAAAGAAGATAGAAAACCTGTCCTCGGATATTCGTTACAATCTCGCGTGCAAGGGACAAATCAGAATCGAGTCGCCTATCCCGGGAAAACGCGCCGTGGGTATCGAGCTTCCGAACGACCAGATTTATACCGTCGCGCTTAAGGATATAATCTCTTCAAGCGAGTTCAAGGCCTCGCCGTCGCCGCTTACCATTGCGCTCGGCAAGGATATTCAGGGAAAAGTAATGCTCGCACGCCTCGAAAAAATGCCGCATCTTCTGATAGCCGGCACTACGGGTAGCGGCAAGAGCTCGTGTCTGAATTCGCTGCTTATCAGCCTATTGTACAAATCTTCGCCCGACGACGTGCGCATAATCCTTATAGACCCCAAACAGGTCGAGTTTACCGCGTATAACGGCGTTCCGCACATGATGATTCCCAAGGCAATCACCGACGTGAACCAGGCAATCAACGCGTTCAAGTGGGCAAGCAACGAAATGGAGCGCAGGTACGGCATGCTCAGCGAAAATCAAGTGCGCGACATTCAGGAATATAACTCCATGGCTGCGGTCAAGGAAGGCACGCTTCCCAAAATGCCGTTTATCGTGCTTGTAGTGGACGAGTTTGCTAACCTTATTACGTCGTCTAGTGCTAACAGAAACACGCTCGAAAGCTTGATTATGGCTATCGCGAGCAAGGCGCGCGCCGCAGGTATTCACCTTGTGCTCGCCACGCAACGTCCGTCCGTCGACGTTATTACCGGCACGATTAAAGCAAATCTTCCCAGCCGCATAGCGTTCTCGGTTTCCAGTGCGCAGAACTCGCGTATAATCCTCGACAATACGGGCGCGGAAACGCTGCGAGGCAGAGGCGACATGCTGTTTGCGCCGCTCGGCGAAAGCGACGAAATCCGTATTCAGGGCGCTTACGTCGACAACAACGAGGTCAAGGATATAGTCACCTTCGTCAAGGAGCACAACTCCGCAGACTTCGACTCCGAATTCCAGGACGCAATCGTCGTCAAGGACGCAGAAAAGGGCTCCGACGAATCGGGACAGGACGACGGCGGTTACGACAACGAACTTATCGACGTCGTGAGGACGGTTATACGCTCCGGCACGGCTTCCGCTTCCTACATTCAGCGGCGTTTCCGCTACGGTTGGAATAAGGCTGCGCGTATTATGGAGCAAATGGAGGAGCTCGGCTTTATCGGCAAGCAAAACGGCGCCAAACCGCGCGAGGTCTTTATAACCAAAGAGAAGTTTAAGGAATTCTTCGGAGAGGATTATGAGTAAAAAAATCGGCGTGGTGTCGCTCGGTTGCGATAAGAACCGAGTCGATACCGAAAAAATGCTTTGGTATTTGTCCGACGGGGACTATGAAGTCACCGCCGATTATGCCGACGCCGATATTATAATCGTCAACACCTGCGCGTTTATCGAAAGCGCCAGAAAAGAAGCGATTGAAACGATATTGGAAATGGCGAAATACAAGACCGACGGCAAGTGCAAAAAGCTGATTGCCACGGGCTGTCTTGTGGAAAAATATCGTGCCGAGCTAGAGAAGGAAATGCCCGAGGTCGACGCGTTTCTCGGTATCGGCGAGTATGAGAAAATACGCGCATGTATCGGCGAGGACGTTCCTGCCGCCGTGCCAAACGACGACAGAATTCTGACGACTCCGCCGCATTACGCGTACATGCGTATTGCCGACGGATGCGATAATTTTTGCACGTTTTGTACCATTCCGTCTATTCGCGGAAAATATCGCTCGAGAACACTTGAGTCGCTGTCTGCCGAAGCGAAAAAACTCGCCGACAACGGCGTTAAGGAGCTGATACTCGTCGCGCAGGATGTGACGAGCTACGGCAAGGACTTGTACGGAAAGCCGTCGCTGCTGCCGCTTTTAAGAGAGCTTACAAAATACGATTTCAAGTGGATAAGGCTTATGTATTGCTACCCGGAGCTTGTTACCGACGAACTTATAGACGAGATAGCCGCCAATCCGAAAATCGCTAAGTACATAGACATTCCCATGCAGCATGTGTCCGATTCGGTGCTGAAAAGAATGAATCGCCGCAGTAACTACGCTGAACTGTGCGTGCTTTGCGAAAAGCTTAAAAATCACGGCATCGCTCTCAGAACTACGTTTATGGTGGGCTTCCCGGGCGAAACCGAAGAGGACTTTAAGTTGCTTGTGGACTTTGCGAAAAAGTATAAGCCCGAAAACTTGGGTGTGTTTGCTTTCAGCAAGGAGGACGGAACGCCTGCCGCGCGGCTTAAAGGACAGCTTCCCAAAGCGGAAAAGCTTAAACGCGTAAAGGCTTTAGGTAAACTGAATCTCGAAAACGTGAAGGAGTTGAACGCGTCGCTTGTGGACTCTGTCGTTGAGGTCGTTTATGAAGACGTCGACTATGACAGAGGAATGTTCAAGGGCAGGACGCAGTTTAACGCTCCGGAAATCGACAAAAACGTCTATTTCACCGGCGACTTTGCCGACGTCGGTTGCTTTTACAAGGTTAAGATTACCGGCTATGACGAATATGACTTAATAGGAGAGCTTTTGAATGAATCTACCGACTAAAATTACCATTACGAGATTGGTGTTGATTCCCGTTTTCATCGCGCTGTTTTTAATACCGTTCCCGTATCATCAGTTCGCGGCGACCGCGGTTTTCATTATCGCAAGCCTTACCGATTGGCTTGACGGACACCTCGCAAGAAAGTATAATATGGTTACGACGCTCGGAAAATTTCTCGACCCCGTTGCCGACAAGGTGCTCGTTGCCAGCGCGCTGATACTTGCCACGACGTTGGGTGTGGGCATTGCCGATAAAATCGCCATTGTCGTGTGCTCCGTAGTAATTATAGCGCGCGAATTGATAATCACCTGTTTCAGGACAATCGCCGCGACGAAGAACGTAATTCTCGCAGCCGACAAAATAGGCAAGGCGAAAACCGCTACGCAGCTCACGGGGCTGACGTTCTACCTGCCGTTCGAGGCGGTAACGCAGCTTAACGAGATTGCCGGCAAGGTGTTCTTCTATATCGGTTTTGTTTGCCTGATGATTGCGACCGTGCTTACCGTTGTTTCCGCGCTCAACTACATTATCAAAAATCGCGCGGTGCTGAAAGAGGACAAAGCGGAGTAGTTGTGATGGACGTGCGTGACGAAATTAAAGCAGCGGCTGTTAAAGCGTCGACAATATTCAAAGAAACCGGTCGTACGCTTGCGATTGCCGAATCGTTTACGGGTGGTAACGTCGTTGCTTCGCTCGTGGCAATCCCCGGTGCAAGCTCGTACGTTCTCGAAGGGCTGACGTGCTATTCGTTAAAGTCCAAACGGCTGCGGCTGGGCGTAAAGAGCGAAACGCTTGCAAAGTACGGAGCGGTGTCGGAAAAGACAGTGCGCGAAATGATTTCGGGACTGCTTTCTTCGCCGCTTAAACCCGATTTTGCGGTTGCGACTACGGGAAACGCCGGCCCCGGCGTAGAGCCGTTGTCGGAAGAAGGCGAGTGCTTTGTTGCGGCAGGTAATCAGGACGACGTAATCGTAAAAAGGCTTGTGCTTACGGGCGACCGCGAGGAAAATATTTTGAGAGGTACGCTCGAGGCGCTTAGCATTCTCGTTAAATTCGTAAAAAACCAAAGAGGTGTTTAATTATGGAAAAGAAAGACAAGGGCAAAAAGACTGCGGTTATCGACGCGAACATGTCCAAAGAGGATAAGGCTCGCGCGCTCGAGGACGCAATCGCTCAAATCGAAAAAACGTTCGGCAAGGGCTCGATAATGAAAATGACCGATTCGCGAATCGACAAGGTTGAGGTCATTTCTACCGGTTGCCTTTCTATCGATTTGGCGCTTGGTATAGGCGGACTGCCGCGCGGCAGAATCGTCGAGATTTACGGTCCCGAATCGAGCGGCAAAACTACGCTGTCGCTTCACGTCATTGCCGAAGCTCAAAAGGCAGGCGGCAATGTTGCGTTTATCGACGCGGAGCACGCGCTCGACCCGGTTTACGCAAGCAAGCTTGGCATAAACCTCGGCGAGTTGTACATTTCTCAGCCGGATAACGGCGAGCAGGCACTCGATATTACCGAATCGCTTGTCCGTTCGGGAGCCTTGGACGTAGTGGTTATCGACTCGGTTGCCGCGCTTACGCCAAAGGTGGAAATCGACGGAGAAATGGGCGAAAGCCACGTCGGACTTCAGGCGCGCCTTATGTCGCAGGCGCTCAGAAAACTTGCCGGCGTATGTAACAAGACTAAAACCTGCATAATTTTCATCAACCAGCTGAGAGAAAAGGTGGGCGTTATTTACGGTTCGCCCGAGGTTACTCCCGGCGGCAAGGCGCTTAAATTCTATTCGTCCATTCGTATCGACGTAAGAAAAGGCGAGCCCGTCAAAAACGGCACGGAGATTATAGGTAATAAGACCAAAATCAAAATCGTCAAAAACAAGATGGCGCCGCCGTTCAGAGTTGCCGAGGTCGATATTATTTACGGCAAGGGCATAAGCAAAGAAAGCTCGCTGCTCGAGCTTGCGCTCAAGTTCGACATTATTCAGAAAAGCGGCTCCTGGTTCAGTTACAACGACGAACGCTTGGCGCAGGGTAAAGAAGCGGTCAAGGCGCTTTTGGAGCAAAACAAGGAGCTCTATGCCGAAATCGAGAAAAAGGTTAAAGCCGAAGCCGTAGAGAAAACCGACCTTATCGATATCGACGAGGGAAGCGACGACGAGGACAACGGCGGCAGCGAAGAATAAAAGCAAATAACTACTAAATAAGCCGCGTAATTCTTGACATTTTTCAAGATTTAGTGTAACATAATAAGTAGGCGTACTATGCGCTTACTTATTTGTTTTTTATCTAACGGAATTGACGAGAATTCTATAGGATTATAACAGATACAGATATTCTAAATTATATTCGATAAAAGAATCAGGAGGATTGTAATTCAGACAATGATTAATTCTACGTCATTGCTGTTTTGCTTGTCGACCGGTGGAATAATCGGTTTAGTGATAGGAATAGGGGTTGCCGCGCTCGTCATCGGCGGCTTCGTAGGACTTATTATCCATTCTTCCGTTACTAAAAAGAAAATCGGTAACGCCAAGCAGGTAGCTAATAAAATGGTCGAGGACGCCATCGCTCAGGCTAAAACGCTTCGTAAAGAGGCTGTGCTTGAGTCCAAGGAGGAAATCCACCGCGAAAGAGTGGAATTCGACCGCGAAGTAAAAGACAGAAGAAACGAACTCCAGCGCTCCGAAATGCGTATTCAGCAAAAAGAGGAATCGTTGGACAAAAAGGAAGCCGCGCTCGATAAAAAGAACGACGCGGTGGAACAAATCAAAAAAGACCTTGCCGACAAGGAGCAGTCGATTCTGGAAAAGAAAGCGCAAATCGACGCCGCTCACGACAACATGCTGGCAGAACTCGAAAAGGTTTCGCAGATGACTCGCGACGAAGCGAAGAAGATGCTTATCGAGAACATCGAAGAAGAAGCCAAGCGCGACGCGGTAAAGACCGTGCGCGAAATCGAAGCCGAGGCAAAAGAGGAAGCCGACAAAAAGGCTCGCGACATCGTTGCCATGGCGGTTCAGCGCTGCGCCGTCGACCACTCGTCCGAAATCACCGTTTCCGTCGTCAATCTTCCCAACGACGATATGAAAGGCCGTATAATCGGCAGAGAGGGACGTAACATTCGCGCGCTCGAAAACGCTACCGGCGTTGACCTCATTATCGACGATACTCCCGAGGCGGTCGTTCTTTCGGGCTTTGACCCCGTAAGACGTGAAATCGCTCGTATTACGCTTGAAAAACTTATTGCCGACGGCAGAATTCATCCGACTCGTATCGAGGAAATGGTGGAGAAAACCCGCCGCGAGCTTGAAGCACAGATTAAGGAAACGGGTGAATCCGCCATGTTTGAAGCAGGCGTGTTCGGACTTCATCCCGACCTTGTCAAGCTTCTCGGCAGACTTAAATACCGCACCAGCTACGGTCAGAACGTGCTTCGTCATTCCATTGAGGTTTCGCATCTTGCCGGGACTATGGCGGCGGAGCTCGGCGCGGACGTAAACCTTGCCAAGCGCGCAGGACTTCTGCACGACATCGGCAAGTCGGTTGACCACGAGGTTGAGGGTACTCACGTCACGATAGGCGCCGACCTTGCCAAGAAATACAAAGAAAGCAAGGACGTTATCCACTGCATTGCCGCGCATCACAACGACATCGAGCCGCAGACGATTGAGGCTGTGCTCGTTCAGTGCGCCGACGCAATCAGCGGCAGTCGCCCTGGTGCGCGCCGCGAGTCGCTCGACAATTACGTCAAGCGTCTTGAGAAACTCGAGAGCATTGCCGACAGCTTTAACGGCGTTGAAAAGTCGTTTGCCATTCAGGCAGGCAGGGAAGTGCGTATTATGGTTAAGCCTGAGGTTATCGACGACGCCGGTACGGTGTTCCTCGCGAAGGAAGTCGCAAAGCAAATCGAGAGCGAAATGGACTATCCCGGACAAATCAAGGTCAACGTCGTTCGCGAGATGCGTAGCGTAGAGTACGCAAAATAACCGAAAATAAAGAAATAATGCTTTACTAGTTAAGGCATTATTTTTTTAGATGGTAAGTTTTGGAGGATTGATATTATGCCCAACGACAGGATTATTAAAATCGACACGAAATCGACTTCGCTTGTGCTAGACGCATGCGGCGAAAACGTAGCCTTGTTGCATTACGGCAAGCGAATAGCCGACGCCGACGAGTACAGCGGAATATCGCTTAACCCGTTTGCACCCGGCTTCGGCGCGTCAAACGACCACTATATGATGACGAATATGACGTATTCTTCGGTGGGTGACGGCAACGCAATGGAGCCGCTTGTTGAAATGACGAATGCCGACGGTTCGAGGATAAATCGCTTTGCGTATGTGGGACACATGATTGTCAACGGCGGCGAGGATTTGCTTTCGCTTCCGCACGCGAGAGGCGGAGAAAGGACCTTGATTATCGAGTTTCGCGACGAAACCGCAAAAATTACCTTGCGGCAATTCTACACGGTTTTCTCCGATTGCGAAGTCATTGCCGTGCGCCAGCAAATTGTAAATAACGGTAAAAGCGATATTCACGTCAACAGGCTCATGAGCGTTCAGCTCGATATAAACGGCGTGGGGCACAAGTGCGTTTCCTTCCACGGCGCTTGGTGGCGCGAGCGCTACAGAAAGGAAGTGACGGTTACCGCAGGCGAATATAAGCTGCAAAGTTACGGCGGCATGAGCTCCTGCATGATTAATCCGTTTTTTATGCTGAAAAAAGCGGATAAGCGCGGCTGTTATGCGTTCAACCTCATATATTCCGGTAATCACGCGGAGATTGTCGAGGCGCACACGGCAACGGACAGCACCAGAATCTTAGTCGGGCTTAACGACTATTGCTTCGATTGGACGTTAAAGTCGGGCGAAATGTTTGAAACGCCGCAGGCGGTTATGCTTTATGCAGCCGATGAAGACGAGGTTACGACGCAAATGCATACGTTCGTTATGAAGCACGTCGTTGACCCTGAGTTCGCATATAAGGACAGACCCGTGCTGTTCAATAATTGGGAAGGAACGTATTTCGATTTCAATTCGGATAAGATTGTCGCAATCGCCGAAAAGGCGAAAAACGTGGGTGCGGAGCTGTTTGTCCTCGATGACGGTTGGTTCGGTGAGCGTAACGACGACAGACGAGGCTTGGGCGATTGGTTCGACAACAAGGAAAAGCTGGGCGGAGGGCTCCGGGAGCTATCCGACAGAATAAGAGCTTTAGGACTTGAATTCGGCATTTGGGTAGAACCCGAAATGATTAACGAGGATAGCGCTCTGTATCGCGCGCATCCCGAGTTTGCGATGAAAATAAACGGGCGCGACCCGATTCGCAGAAGGAATCAGTTGGTGATCGACCTTGTTAATCCTACGGTTCAGGAGTATTTGATTGGCGTTATCGGCGATGTTATCGACAGGTGCAAGGCTTCCTATGTCAAGTGGGATTGCAATAGATTTATGACCGATATGTTTTCCGCGTCGATAGACAATCAAGGCGAATATTTTCACAGGTACGAACTTGCGCTTTACAGAATTATTGCCGAGATAAAAGCACGCTTCCCGAGCGTTTTGTTTGAGTCGTGCTCTTCGGGAGGAAACCGCTATGACCTCGGTATGATTTATTACATGCCGCAGACCTGGTGCAGCGACCAGACCGAGGCGAGCCACAGAGTATTCATACAGGAGGGCACGTTGTGCGGCTACCCGCAGTCGACGATGGGCGCGCACGTTTCGGCATGGAGTAATTGCTCCTATGAAAGTAAATTCAATGTGGCGTGCATCGGCGCGTTCGGCTATGAACTTGACCCCACGAAATGGAATAACGCCGACGAAGAGCTTATAAAACAGCAAATCGCGTTTTATAAGAAGCACAGGCATCTGCTTCAATACGGTCAATATCACAGGCTCGAGAGCGTATTCGACGAAGCCGCTCGCAGCTCGTGGATGGTAATTGCCCCCGACAAATCCGAAGCGATGGTATTCATTTGCGAAACTAAGGAGCTTCTCAACAGCGGCTCGACAAAGTGGCGCTTGAGCGAATTTGACGACGAGGCTGTTTACTCCGTTGAGGTGCGCCGTCAGCGCGGACTTAAAGACAGCGCTGAGCTTAAATACGATACTCGCGGCGACGTTCTTAATAACTGCGAGCTTGACTTCGGGCGGCTTTTTGACGGCGAAACAGATAGGGGAGCCTGCACGGTGCCGCTTTCTACAAGACTAATCTATATCAAAAGGAGATAACTACTATGATTGAAATTACTTTAAGCGTTGACGGAATGCGTTGCGGAATGTGCGAAAGCCATGTGAACGACGCTGTGAGAAAGGCATGCAAGGTAAAGAAGGTTACATCGTCGCACGTCAAGGGCAGAACTACGGTTGTTGCCGATGATAATACCGACGTAAACGCGATAGTAAACGCGGTTGCGGCACAGGGCTACAAAGTTTCTGATGTTGAAACGAAGCCGTATGAAAAGCGCGGCTTATTCGGCATTTTTAAAAAGTAATAGCCTGTATGGAAGACTATTTCAAGCTTAGCGCGGCAGAGGTTAATTACCTTCGAGACGGCGAAAGACAGCGTGAAGAGCTTTTATCGAGGTATGCTACGGGCGACTTCGAGGCGATATATCCCTCAGATTGCAAAGCCGACATCGACGAAGCGGCTGCTTTACGTCCGCCGTTTACGCGCGATACCGACAGGATAATGAATTGTCCGCTGTATAACCGCTATGCCGATAAAACGCAGGTGCTGTCGTTCTACAAAAACGACAACATCACGCGCAGGGCTTCACATGTGCAGTTCGTGTCAAAAATCGCGAGGTCAATCGGCAGGGCGCTCAGACTAAACCTCGACTTAATCGAAGCAATCGCGCTCGGACACGATATCGGACACGCGCCGTTCGGGCATAAGGGCGAGGAGTACTTGTGCGAATGCTACCGTGACGGATGCATAAAGCGCGGACGAAAGGAGCATTACTTTTATCACAACGTTCAGAGTGCCAGGTATTTCAGGCGCTTGACTACGCCGAATTACAGCCTCAGTCTGCAAACGTTAAGCGGAATACTGTCGCACAACGGCGAGAGCGTTTGCAAGGAGTATGCGCCAACAATGTTAAGCAGTTTCGCCGAGTTTGACGAGATTTTAGATAAGTGTGCGACTACTAAGGATTTTCACAAGTCGCTTCGTCCGAATACGCTCGAAGGCTGCGTTGTCAGACTCAGTGATATGATTGCCTATGTCGGAAAGGACAGACAGGATTTGCGGTTTGTCGGAATGACGGACACACTCGACAAATTCAAAGGCTCGATTTTGGGCGACAGTAATTCGGACATTTGATGAAATCAAACGGGTTGCGTGAGCTTCTGAAAAAGAAAACGGAACTGCTGAATGCAATTCCGTATGTGGCAGGGGAGATGCGAGCGTAAAAAGCGCAGCGACGGAATAGCGATTGTGAAGCAATCGCGTCACAGGCAACCGTCGTTTAATGAAATCAAACGAGTTGCGTGAGCTTCTGAAAAAGAAAACGGAACTGCTGAATGCAATTCCGTATGTGGCAGGGGAGACGCGATTCGAACACGCAACCTATGGTTTTGGAGACCACTACTCTACCGTTGAGCCACTCCCCTAAACGACTTTAATATTATATAACAAAACGCAAGGATAGTCAACAAAAAAGGAGCAAATTATGAAAAAATATGCAGTAGGGTTTATAGGTTATGGAAATATGGCGCAAGCGATAGTTTCCGGGCTTGTCGACAAATTGTCGGTTTGTATATTGAAGGATGCAGGCTTCAAACTGAAAATTGCGGTATCCGACCCCGATGCTGAAAAATTAGCGAGGGCGCCTAAGGGGGTTGCCGTTACAAGCGACAATACGTTACTTGTGGATTCATGCGACGTTATCGTGCTTGCCGTGAAGCCGCAGATGTCGGAAGAGGCTTTGAAAGGACTTGATTTCACCGATAAAATTGTTATTTCGATTATGGCAAGCATTTCTACGGCGACGATAGCTAAACTTACCGGGCGTGCTACCGATAAAATAGTGCGAGTAATGCCCAATCTCAATGCAAGAATCGGCGCGGCATATTCTACATATTGCACGACGGGCTTGACTAAGGGGGAAGCCAGACTTGTGGAAAACATGATTTTCTCGTTCGGTGACGCCAGAGAAGTGGACGAAAAATACATGAATGCAACGACGGGAATTGGCGGAAGCGGTCCGGCGTTTGCGTTTATGTTTATAAAAGCCTATTATGAAGCGGCGCTTAAACGCGGTGTGCCGCGTGCGATTGCGCTCGAAATGGCGCTTTGTACCATTCGCGGCAGTGTGGCGCTGATAGAGGAAACGTATCGGACAGACTGCGAGCATGATTGCGACAACGTCGATTTTGATGGTTTGGTTAAGTCCGTTTGCAGTAAAGGCGGAACTACGATAGAGGGTGTAAACTATCTTAACGAACACAATTTTGAAGCTGTGGTTACGGAAGCTATTGACCGTGCTGTGGCGCGCGCCGAGGAAATGGGTAAAGCAAATGAAGAGCGTTGAAATTTATACTGACGGCGCGTGCAGCGGAAACCCGGGCGTCGGCGGTTGGTGCGCGATACTGATTTATAACGGTATAGAGAAAACAATAAGCGGTTACAACAAGTCGACTACGAACAATCGCATGGAGTTGTTTGCTATAATTATGGGGTTAGCGGCATTGAAACAGCCGTGCAACGTTACGCTTTACAGCGATTCGGCTTATGCGATAAATGCTATAAATAACGGTTGGCTTGACTCGTGGAGGCGCGGCGGCTGGAAAACCGCCGACAAAAAAGACGTGAAAAACGTCGATTTATGGAACGACCTTGCGTTAAAAATGTCGGGGCATAATGTCACTTTTGTCAAGGTAAAGGGACATGCCGATAACGAATATAATAATAAGTGTGACAAGAAGGCACGCGAAGAAATCGCGTCGTGCAGGGTTTAGCTCGCGAATACGCACATCTGATTCAACATAAACTATGTAATATGGCAAACGTCGGACAAAACGTAAATTCACAAACTCGGAATTTTGTCATCAAGTTCATGATGGCATGCTTGAGTGTTTTAAATTTAACGCTGACGGTCATGCATCTCGAACATTTGAATGCCGCGTTATACTATTGCGCCGTTTGCGTGTTTGCAGGCGTGCTTATTGCGTCTGTGGCGTTCAAAAGCGTTTCCACGCCGATATACAAGTTTTTATCTATATTTATCGTTGCGACGACCATAGTCTTGGTTTCATATATTGCTTTATACTATTCCGGCGTGTTGGAAAAAATTAACAACGTCGACGAGTTGCGTAAATTCGTAAACGACAGCGGAAAGTGGGGAATACTCGTGCTTTTCGGGCTCACGCTGCTTCAAGTCGTAGTTCTGCCGATACCTGCTGCCGTAACGATACTAATCGGCGTGATTATGTACGGACCTACGGTTTCGTTTATAGTCAGCTCGATAGGCACGATAGTCGGTTCGGTTATATGCTTTTTGCTCGGAAAATTTTGCGGATTTAAAGTCGTTGCGTGGATTATCGGCGACGAAAAGGCAAACAAGTACGCAAACTTTATCAACGAAAAGGGCAAAATTCCGTTTTTGGTAATGCTGCTTTTTCCGTTTTTTCCCGACGACATGCTGTGTATGGCGGCAGGTCTCACAAAGATGACGTTTAAATTCTTTATTATTGCCGTCGTATTGACGCGCCCCGTCATGATTGCGTTTGTAAGTTATTTCGGTACGGGTAAAATAATACCGTTCAGCGGCTGGGGTATTCCCGTTTGGATAAGCATGTTTGTCTTTATGGTTGCGTTATTGTATCTGTTAAACTATTTTATAAAGAAACGCAAAAGAAAAGGCGAAAATACGACGTCTGAAGATGAATGAGCAAATGATAACAAAGTGGTTTAATTTTTACGGGCTTATATTCATGATTATGATTTTGCTGCCTAACATAGTTTTTGCGGCAACACATAAGGACGGCTTCGAAAATTTGTATAGCAACAAGTTTGTCGAGGTGGCGGAGCAAATCGGGCGCTTCGGGTGTTTTATCTGTATGTTTGTCAGCATTCCGTTGCCGATTGGCGGTTTTTGGTTTGACGGCGCGCGACTTGTTTACATAATTTGCGGAAGCTTAATTTCGGCGGCATACGTTATCGGTTGGATAGTCTTCCGGAAAACGAATTCGGTGTTCAAATCGCTTTATTTATCGATTGTACCTTCCTTGCTCTTTGTGGAATGCGGCGTTTTTACGCTTAACATTCCGCTTATAATGTTTTGCGCTGTGTTTGCTCCGTGCCACATTCTTATCAGCTATAAAAACGCAAAGACGCTAAACAAAGAATGAGCTTGCTTAGCGTAGTTTTCGAGGATTAAAAAACCCTCTCGGCAAATAAACCGAGAGGGTTTTTGATGCTAATCAGTCGACTGCAAAGTTCTTCGAGCGGTACAGGCATCTGAAGATTATGCCGCTTATCGGCAGATTGGTTGTCAGTACGCACGGAAGAATCATTGAAAGCAGATATTCGTCGCTGCCGCCTAACGGCATTCCGCAGTACACGTTAATCGCATAAATGATAAGTATCAGCTGGAGCATAATTATCGTGCGGAAAATCATCGAGCTTTTAAAGTTAAAATCAATACGCTTGCGTTTGAACGGGTCCGACAGATACAAGATGCCTGCGGTTATGGGGAAGGCGATGCAGAACAAGATTGAACAGACGTACAATGCGACCGAGTGCGGCAGTTCGACGGTTGCCGATGTTTTAATCGAAATGTAGACGATGAAGCTTTCCAGCAGCATAATCAAAAACAGTATTCCGTACTGAAATAGCAGCAGTTTATTGCTATAATAGTAGTACTGTTTGTTGTATTCGCGCGCGGCCTTGCTGTCAGGAGTGCGAATTTTTACTTCGTCACCCAAGTTTCGTATCGATTGTGAAAGCTTGCCGAAGTTTCTTACCTGGATTTTTTCTTTTACCGTCATTGGACTTTCGGCGACTATGTCTTCGGTGGCGGCTGCATCGGTTTTCGCGCTTTCGGACTCGGTAATTCCGCCGTAGCCGGGCACAAGACCTTCAAGCATCGACCTATAATTGTCGTCCGTAGGCGGGCGCTTGTATGTTTCTGCGTGATATTGGGTATAGGGCACTTCCGTATCGTAGCTTAAAAACTCGGGGGAAGCGTTTTTTGTGGGCTCGATTGTGGCGGCTTCATGCATTTGCGCAGTGCTTTGTTGAGCCGAATCCGTAATTATGCTTGAATTTTCGTCGTCATAAGCGAAGCCGTATTGTTCGGTGGAGCCGTAGCTAAACTGACTTGAAGCGGTGTCGTCGGAGTCAAAGTATGTTTCGCCGAAGGAACGCTTGGGCGCGGTTTCTGTCGTGGCAACGCTTACGTTGTCTGAGTAGCTTTTTTTCTCGGCGGCGCCTGAAAGCATGGCGTCGATTTCCTCGTCGGTGGCGGCGGTTTGCTCCGTTTCGTCATATCCGAAAAAGTCTCTGAGCGCGGTGTCTGTTTTTTCTTCTATTTCGTCGTTTGCCACGGAGCCCGTATCGGTAACGCTTGCGTCCGTAACGACGGTATCCGAGCTTTTGGGTTCGTTATCTTCTTTAATTGCGGTATCGAGGGTAGACGAGGCTTCGCTTGCTTCTACCGTTTCGGCTTCCGGTGTGTTTGCTTTGACGGTTTCGTTTGTGGTTTCGGTGTCTGAAACTGCTTCGACGATTTTCTCGTTTTTGTATTCCGAGATGTCTGCAGAGTTGCCGCTGTTTACGCCTTCTTCTTCGATGCTTTGTCTTTCTACCGAATCCAAATCGTAGTCGCGCTCGGAAATAAGCTGGTCGATTATGGTGCGCGAGTATTCGTATTCGTCCTGGTTCTGGACAAAAACTTCTCGACCTAAGTCTGTCAGTGTGTAGTACTTTCTTCTGCCGCCGTTAGAGTTTGACTGTTCGCCCCAATATGACGTAATAAAGCCTTGGCTTTCCAATCGCTTCAGGCAACTGTAAAGAGTGGGTTGTTTCAGAATGTATTGGCCGTGGCTTTTTTCCTCGATTTCCTTGATAATATCATAGCCGTAACGATCGCCGCCATATAACGACTTAAGGATTATCGTGTTAATATTACCGCGTATCAGGTCGCTATTGATTGTTTTGGTCATTAAATCACCGCCTTGCATATAGTACTATTCTACACTTTGTACGCATTTTTGTCAACCGATTACTATTTCACGCATAGTATTTTTTTAAATAAATTGCCGATTATGCGGTTTTGTTTATGCAAATCATTGCAATTTAACTGAATTAGGTATATAATTTTGTCGAATGGACGGATTGATTTACAAGGTTATAAGAAGCAGGCGGCGAACGATGCAGATTATCGTCAAAGATTGCAACGTTGTCGTTCGCGCTCCGCTAAGGTGCGACGATAGCCGAATAGAAAAATTTGTTGCCGAAAAAGCCGGGTGGATTGAGGCTTGTGTTAATAGGCAAAAGGGTTTTATGGAACGCGTTTCTGCTTTTGTTAAATCAAACGAGTTGCCTTTGTTTGGTGAACGTGTAATGTTGGATGCGGCGTTAAATCCGCTTGTTGTTAAGAATTTCTACCTTAAGCAATTTGATAAACTAAAGCGCGTGTTTGACGATGTGTCGAAGCGTTGCGGTTTGAGCGGCGGCGGACCGTATTCTTCAAATGCGAAAACCCTGTGGGGAACATGTGATTCGAGAAACGTAATACGACTGAACATGCGCTTGAGTGCGCTTCCGTTGTCGCTTGTTGAGTATGTAATTGTACACGAGCTCGCGCATACCGTTCACCACAATCATTCAAAGGTATTCTGGCTTACGGTGGGGAGGATTATGCCGGATTATGCTAAACGTAGAAAAGAACTGAAACGATACTCTTGGGTGCTTGAGATGTACAGATAAATGCAAAGAATACTAATGAAAAGAATAGCCGTAATTTTGGCAATTGTTTACATGTTCGCCGCTTGCTTTGCGTGCCGAACTGCCAGAGTCATTGTGCCCGATTATTCGTCTTACATAAGCAATTTGTTTCGATATTACGTTTCGGATGGTTCGGATTTGACCGACGGAGATGTGGCGGATATTGAAGAACCGAAAGATGATGTAAAGTCGGAAAGACCTTTGGCCGAAGTTTACGACGGGCTAATCAATATTTGCGAATATAAATTCGATAAAGCTATGCCGTTCTTTGGCAAGAGTGCATATGCCGAATATGACAGCAAGGGGTATCTTCTAAATCGTGACGGGAGTTGTAATGAGGTTGATAAATCTCCCTCGAATACTGTGTCTGACATAGTACTCGAAAGGATAATTTTCGACAAATTGCTTGTTAAGCGTGATGATAAGTACGGTGTGCTCGATTTGAGTGGAAAAACTATACTCGATGCCGAGTATGACAGAGTTGAAATTTTAGGAAATACGATAGCTGCTGCGCAAAGCAAAACTATAAGCGTGTTTCGTGATGGCGAAAAGAAATTTGAAACCTACGGAGATAATTTTAACATTGCTTCCGAAGAGTTTATACAAATCGATAGTCGATTCTTGACGACCGATTCAGGCGAAACCGCAAAAATAAGCGAATATTCTATTAGAGGAATACCGAACAACGATATAACGCTTGTTGCGAATTCAAATAACAATTTCGGCTATTGCTCGTATTCTGACGGTAAAACTATAATCGAGCCGCAGTATTTTCTCGCGTCGGCTTTCTCGGAAGGTATTGCGTGCGTTGCGAATTATAAATTGGACTTGGAAAACGTAGTTTTTAACGACTATTACAAGCTGATAGATAAAGACAATAACGTGATTTTCAATTTTGATGTATTCAAAAACGAGTTTCTTCCAAATCAAATGACGGTTTTTCCAAAAACGGATAATCATTGCGTCGTCAGATTTTCATCGGCTTCGGAAAAGTACGGCGCCGTTGAGTTTTCTGGTGATACCGTAAGCTTTATTGACCTTGAATATGAGCCCGAAGGAAACAGATTTTATGGCGACTATTATATAATTAAAGAAAGCGGCGCGCTGTTTTCCACGAAAAGTAATTCGATTGTTTCAACCGAGTATTTAAAGGTTGAACCGATTTGTAAATCGTTGTTTTTAGCAAGTTTGCCGAGCGGCGGTTTTTCTGTGCTGGACTCGAAACTTAACGTTGTTGTTGACTGCTGCGAGTCCGTGAAAACGTATGAGGACACGCTACTTATTTGTAAGGATGATGCTTACGCATACTATAAGACTGCGTAATTAGAGGTCGATTTTGAAATGAAAACAGAAGAAATTGTTGTAGACGGACTTTCGGTTGTTTTGTTCGGGCAAAGTCGCGAAAGCGTAATTATTTATGTTCACGGGCAGGGCGGTTGCGCTCGGGAGGCTGAGCAAGTTGCGAATGTTGCAGAGTTGTCCGGGTACCAGATTATTGCAATGGATTTGCCCGAGCACGGTAAGCGTAATGACGCTGCGAAATTCGTGCCGTGGGACGCTGTTCCCGAAATAGCGCGAATCGCAAAATATGCCGCAAGCAGGTGGCGGCGCATTCTCGTATGCGGAGTCAGTATCGGCGCGTGGTTTTCGCTTTATGCATTCAAGGACGTATGCGTTGATAAATATATTTTTATTTCGCCGCTGTTGGATATGAACGATATGATTTCGCGATTAATGCTTGCTGCCGGTGTTTCCGAGGAACGTCTCGCTCGCGAGAAAACTATAGAAACGCATTCGGGACAAACGTTGTCTTATCGTTATTTGAGTTGGGTGAGAAACAATCCTATAAGTTTTGGTAATGCAAATACTATGATTCTATGTGCCGAAAACGATGAGATAGTTTCGTTTTCAACAGTTAAAAACTTCGCAGAGAAATATAAATGTCGCTTAAATATTATGCCGGGCGGCGAACATTGGTTTCACACGCCCGAACAGTTGAATTATTTGAAGAATTGGTTTAAATCTGCCGTCGAAAACTAAATTTAATGTTTGTAAATCTGTTGACGAATATTTGCATTTACTTAAAACGCGCTTAATAATAAATAAACGAAAGAACGATTAAATTCTCTCGTTTATTGGCTATTTTATTTGTCATCGTCGGTATCACGCAGCTTAATTACGTTTGCGGCGTTTCTGCGGATTTCGTCGCTGATTGCGGCGTAATGCTTCTTTGTTGTGTTGATGTCCTTGTGACCGAGCACGTCTGCAACGACGTAAATGTCCTGAGTTTCCCTGTAAAGTGTGGTGCCGAACGTGCTGCGAAGCTTGTGTGGCGTAATGTGTTTTAACGGCGAAACGATGTTGCAATATTTTTCAACCAGGAGCTGCACTGCGCGCACGGTGATTCGATTGCCTTGCAATGACAAAAATAGTGCGTTTTCGTCGTTGATTTTTTTTGAAAACGGCGTTTCGTTAAGTTTTTGTTCGTCTAGCCAATCCAAATATTCGGTAACGGCTTTTGCGACTTCGTCCGAAAAATATAGAACGGCTTTCGCGCCGCCTTTACGCGTTACGTTGATTGCGCAAAGATTCAGGTCGACGTCCTTTTTGTCTAATCCGACGCATTCGCTTATACGAATACCGGTTCCCAGAAATACCGACAATATGGCAACGTCGCGTTTTCTTGTTATTTTTTGGTACTGTTTTTGTCGCGGAGTGAGGGAGTTGCCGCCGTCGGCAAGGTCCAGAAGGTTTGCTATTTCGTTGACTTCAAGATAGCGTATGGGCTTTTCGTGAATTTTCGGCGTTTCGACGCGCTCGGTTATGTTTTCGGGCAGTCGTTCTTTTCTATAAAAATACTTAAAAAACGTTCTCAGTGAAGATAATTTTCGCTCTTTTGTCGTGTTGCTGCACTTGTAACGCTTGTCGCCGCTTGTATACGAGCCCAAATACTCCATAAACAGCTCAATATCATATGCTTTAAGCAGTGCTATGTCAGACATAGTAATATCTTTTATTGATTTTTTGTCTGTAAATTTGCGTTTTATCAGGTATTCAAAGAAAATTTTTATATCTCCGACATAGCCGAGGCGCGTGAGCGGCGTGGTGCGCGTTTGAATTCCGACTATAAATTCTGTCACAAAATCGGGCAATTCCAAGCATATTTGCCGTGTTTTTTCGATATTTTTAGCGTCTCTTTTGTCAAAATACGTTTCATTCATACCTAAATTATATCATATATCACGCACGGATTCAAGCATTTTATTATAATATAGCATTTTACGCTGCAATGAATAATGAGTTTGCTTGCACAATATTACGGAATAAGAGTAGTTATGCGGCGGATTGCCCACAAACATACGCTTGTTTTGCATTATTATGCATGTAACGTTTTGTCTCAATCTTGCGGTATAATGTTTTGATAAAATATGGTTACTTGTTTCTAAGTGCTTTCCGCATTTATGTTAGAAAATATGTTAGGCAAATTTCATTCGACATATTATGGTGCTATAACAGATGAACAATACGAATTTAAATATCGGAACCTTCAAATATACGTTTACAAATAAAAATGTACGGCAAATTGATAAAAACGTATGGTAACTTTATTAAATTTATTTTGACTCCTGCTTCTTTTGTTTAATATGCGCATATCAATACGCAAAAGTATAGTTTTGCGAATAGTATGTGCACGCATAAGTGCGTGACGTTGTCCTCGCTTCTACTCGTTTCGCGCGATTTTTGACGGCTTGCGCCGTGCCGTTTCCACTGCTTCCACGTTGTCTACTTGCTTTTCGTAGCCTGCCGCACAAGCTCGATGTTCGTACCTACTTATTTTAGCGCTCGTGCGCTGATATCGCGCGGTGTGGGTTTACGTTCGGTAGCGGCTTTTGCTTCCTGAATAAAAGGAAAAGGTCGGCAAGGGTTTTTACCCTTTCCGTTACATTGTCTTTTTAGCGGCTTCCGCTTTGCCTTTTCCGCTTGCTTCCGCAAGCAACGCGACTAAATCGTAGTACAGGCGGTACGCCTTTATCATTTTTTCGTCCTTTATGCAATACGTAGACGAGTCCACCGCGGCGGCGTTCGCCGCCGCGCTGTCGCGGTTTCCCGTCAACGTCGAAAACGTCGCGTACTTATCGCGGCTCCACACACACGCCATAGCGAGGTCGCACACCGTCCGCATGACTACGCCGTCGCTTGCAAGCTTAAAGCCGCCGCAAGTTTCGATTGCGCGGTGACGGTTTAGTCCGCGGCTTGCCATAAAACGGCGGTGCAACGGGTAATCGTGATTTTTCGTTAGGTATTTCGTCAAATACCCTATCGGTTGACGGTTGGCCAGCTTCTCGACGGTGAGGAAACAATCTTCGCGCTTAAAATCGTCGGCGAACGTGTACAGGCGGTTACCCTTCTTCGTCCTGCCCTTGTAGTGTAGCTTCGGCTTGCGTTCGAACGTCACAAGCGCGTGATAATGAATGCTCACTTGGTCGGCGTGGAACTCGGGCACGGCTAGATACTATAACGCGTTTGCGTTCGCATTCAAGTCTTGTGCTGTGGTCGGGTAATAACGAAAACTGCGACGGCAAGGATTGGGACGATGCGAATATGAAAAACATGCCGCTACAGTACCGCGTGTATCGTCCTGCATTGGATGAACTCGACTCAAACAGACCGTTTATTCCGGGCAGTTCTTACGGCGGCATAAAAAACGCCGACCTTGCGATTGGCGATAATCGCGTCAGCTGGTGGTGGAAAGGCGCGGAAAATATGAATGACACTTCATGGTTCGATTTTGTGGGGCGATTTACCACAGAAAGTCCGCTTGAGGGTTATCCGATGCCGTCGGTATTGTCGAATTTTCTGAGCGAAAGCGATTTAGCCGATTATAACAGTGATATTATAGAGTACCACATCAAAAACAATAAATATTTTACGGAAGCCGGTATGCTTTCTGTTCATGACAGGTTGAAAAAGAATGCGGAGATTATCATCGGCACAAACGTTTCGGACAGGTACGAGCAGCTTTATCGCTTGGTTTATATTCAATACGAATGGGCAAGGTTTACGCTTGAGGGGCATGCGCCGCAGCAAGCCCTACTCCGCCGAAATTGCGTATTGGATGTACAACGATTGCTGGCCGGCTCTCGGGTATGCGGTAGTCGATTGCTACGGAAATCCTAAATCCGGGTGGTATGCGACAAAGTATTCGGGGTGCCCTATTGCCGCAACTGTCAAAAGCTCGGGAAACGATTTGGAGTTTATTGTCTTAAACGATAGTCTTGAATCGAAAACCCTGACTTATAAAATCAAAGTGTATCGTCCCGAAACGGAAATCGTCGAGTTAAATGTTGGAACGGTGCATTCACAGGCAAAGGTCAACGTATGCGCCGCTATGATAAATCAAAATGAAAACGATATCGAAACTTCGGTTATATTCTTTGAATTGTACGACGGAGAAACGCTTGTAAGCCGTGCAAGGTGGTACAAGCGTTGGTTGACGGATTTGAATCTGCCTTGCGCAAAGCTGACGGTAGATTTGGGTAAATCGGCGCAAATAATTACGGTGACATGCAATTCGGATATCGCTTTGGAAGTTGCGTTCGATGGTAAATTTACGGCAGAAGATAATTTTATAGACTTGCTCGAAGGCGAAACGCGGACGATTTACTTAAATCCGCGCGACGTTTTTGACGGAATTACGGTTTACTGTTATAACGCGCCGAAGCTTACGGTAAAATAAGGATGATATACAAACGGCCCCGACGATGCTCGGGGCTGTTGCGTTTTATTGAAGTGCTATTAAAGATTATTTGGGCAAGTTTTCGAGAACGTTATTGAGTGCGATTTTCGCGTGCTCGTAGGTGAGCGCGCCTTGGAAATATGCGATATACGGCTCTTTAATGGGGGCGTCGGCGCTCATTTCGATTGACGCACCCTGCACGAACGCCCCTGCCGCCATAATGACCTGATGCCGGTACCCGGGCATATCCCAGGGCTCGGGTAAAACGTGGCTGTCAATCGGTGAAAACGTTTGTATCGTTTGGCAGAACGAGATAAGTTCGTCTTTGGTTTTGAATTTTATCGATGTGATTATGTCGTTTTGTTTTTCGCTGTACTTTGGAAGCGTTTCGTAGCCTCGTGCTCCGAGCACCCTGCTGAACAGCGCCGACGCTTTCAGCGCTTGAGTCACGACGTGCGGCGCCATAAACAGCCCTTGATAAAAATACTGATAGCCGTAGGCGTATGAGCCCACTTCCATTCCGATTCCCGGCGCGGTAAGCCTACCTGCAATTAAATCGATTAAAGCTTTTTTGCCGGCAATATATCCGCCCGTAGGGGCAAGTCCGCCTCCCGGGTTTTTAATCAACGAACCTACTATGATGTCCGCGCCGACACTCGTCGGTTCGATAACGTCGGTAAATTCGCCGTAGCAGTTGTCGACGACTATCGGAGCGTCCGAATGCTTTCTCACGACGGATACCACCTCGCCGATTTCATCAACGGACAGTGCGCTTCGCCAGCTGTAACCGCGAGAACGCTGAATGAATATCATTGACGGTTTTAAGGTTTTGATAGCGTCGGAAACTGCTTTTAAATCGATTTTTCCGTTTTTGTCAACGTCTGTTTTTTCAAATTTTATACCGAAATCACGAAGCGAGCCTATTCCCTCGCCCGTTACTACGTCCATAAGGGTGTCGTAGGGATTGCCTGTTACCGAGTACATTACGTCGCCCGGGCGCAAAAGCCCGAAAAGCACGGTGCCGATAGCGTGAGTGCCGTTCGCTATGAGCGGTGAAACGATTGCGCTTTCCGTGTCGAAAACGTCGGCAAAAAGGCGGCAAAGCGTGTCGCGCCCGATATCGTCGTAGCCATAGCCCGTAGTCGGGGCAAAGTGTCTCAACGCTATACGATTTTTTTTGAACGCGACCAGAACCTTGTTTTGGTTTTCCAGCGCGATGGTTTCGATTCGCTCGAAAACAGATTTAAGGTCTTTTTCGGCTGTCGTGATTTCCTTGCTGATATACATCTTTGAAATTCCTCGCTGTCCGTTAATTTATGAAGCTTGAAATATTTTTTTCTATTGCTTTTTGCGCATCGGAATAGTCAACAAAAGTTTTGTCCGCATGCATGCCGCGGAAAAACGTGAGCTGGCGTTTTGCGTAGTTTCTGGAAAGCTTTTTTATTTCTTCCCTGACGGCATCGAGTGAAGCGTAATTCCCGTCGAAATAGTCGCAAAGTTGCTTATAACCGATTGCCTGCATGCTTTGACATTCACGGTAAGGCATAAGCTCGCGCACCTCTTCTTCGAGCCCCATGTCGAACATCTTATCCACTCGCGCTTCGATTGCGTCATATAACTCGGCGCGTTCGCGCGTCATTATATAAAGCTTATAATCGTAGCGACACTCCGCCGTGGTTGCAGACTTGCTTTTCGGACTTCCCGTAACCTCATATATTTCAATCGCTCGTATAACTCTTTTTACGTCGTTTACGCTGATTTTGGCGGCTGATACGGGGTCGATTTGGCACAAATAATCGTATACATATTGTTTTCCGTTTTGGGACGCTATATCAATCCATTTTTTGCGAACCTCGTCCGAGCGGTCGGCATCCGAAAAATTCATGCCGTTTATAAGTGCGTTGAGATAAAGTGCGGTACCGCCCACGACAATCGGAAGCTTGTTCTTTGAGAGAACATCGTCGATTTCCTTGCTTGAGTCGATAAGATATTGCCCGACGGAATAGCGTTCGTTCGGGTCTACGATGTCTATCATGTGATGAGGCACGCCGTCCGCTTCGGCTTCGGTAATTTTGCCCGTGCCGATATTCAACCTGCGGTAAATCTGCATCGAATCGGCGCCGACCACTTCTCCGCCGAATTTTTTTGCGAGCCCGACGGCGAGCGCGGATTTGCCGACTGCGGTCGGACCGCCTATTATAATGATTTGCGACTTTGCTGTCATACTATACGCTTGAACCACTTTTCGATTTCTCGGCGAGTGAGTCTGATGGCAATGGGTCTTCCGTGAGGACAAAATAACTCAGTAGTTTCTTTTGCTATCTGCGAAAGCAGCTTTTCTATTTCATCGCCTGATAAATCGTCCTCGCCCTTTGTTGCGGCTTTGCATGCCGATTGCATAAGAGCCTCTTTGAATGCCGTGGGAAGCAGCTTTTCGCTTCCGTCCGGAAGTTCGTGCAAAAAATCCGAAACGAACGACTGCACGTTGAGTCCCACGCAGCATAACGGAACCGCCTTTACGATGTAGGAATTTGGTTTTTTGTCTGCGATTATGTTGAAGCCCGTGGCGGCGAGCGTGTTCAAATTCTCGTTAAGAAGTTCGCTTTCCTCGGGTGTGACCGTAAATTTGTACGGGACAAGCATGCTTTGAGTTGCGACTTTACCGCGCTTGTATTCCGCAACGTATCTGTCGTAAAGCAACTTTTCGTGTGCGGCGTGCTGGTCGATAAGATAAATCGAATCGCTTTTCTCTATAACGATATATGTATTGAAAAGCTTGCCGTCGACTTTATAATTGTCTAAATCCGCAACCGAAAACTCGCATTGTTCGACTACGGGCTTGCGTAAATCGTCGCAAGCCTCATTGCTCGCGCTAATTGTTTCACGGTCTTGCGTCTTATCTTGCTCTTTCTGCGGAGTCGTTTGAATCGGACTGAATATATCGTCGAACCGATTTCTGTCCTTCAGTTCCTCGCGCCGCTTTGCGTTTACGGTTGCGAACGAGGGCTGAAGATTGTCGAGAATGTCGCTCGTAACCGCGGTAATTTTGCTTGTGAGCTTTGAATCGGTAGGTGTATTCTCCGAAAAATCGTCAGACGGGTTGCTTGACGGTGCGTCTACGCGGTCTGAACGCGTGCTTGCAACGTAAGTCTCAGGCGCGTCGTCCGTTTGCTTGTTGCTACTCAGCGCGCCATCCCGGGAATTATCCGAATTAGCAGGAGTTACCGAACCTCTTTCGCTGTCCGGCTTCAACGAGAAAACGAACGGTGAAAAGCTGTCGGTTTTCGTTGCCATGGTGGCGTCGAAAGCGTTGTCTACGTCCTTTGGTACGGAAACCGCAGCCAAAACCTGCTCTTTAATCGTGTCTGCAACTATCTTTTTAATAAGACCGGGCAGTGCAAATTTAACTTCCATTTTATTCGGATGCACGTTCACGTCGACGAGGTCATATGGAATGTTCAAATATAGGACGTATGTCGGGTATTGGCGTTTCATCAGATATTTCTGATAACAGCCGAAAACCGTGTAGGAAACCTCATCGCTTATTACATAGCGACCGTTGACTATCAATGTTTGAAACGCCTTGGAATGTTTGGTAAAAGCAGGTTTGTTGACGTAGCCGCTTAGTACTATGTCAGACATATTACTATGCACTTTAACCATATTTGACAAGTATTCGTGTCCGTATACGGCTAATATTGCATTTTCCACACCGTCACCCGAGGAAACGTATATGGTTTTCCCGTTCACGACATATTTAAACGATATATTACTGTTTGCCAGAATGTAGCGAGCTATTAGTCCCGTGATGGCATTTTCCTCTACGCTCTCTCTTGAAAGAAATTTCTTTCTTGCAGGTATTCTTTCAAAAAGACCTTCTACCGTCACCGACGTTCCGGGTGCCGCGCCCATATCGCCGTAATCGAGTTCCACCCCGTTATCGATAACGTAAACGCAGCCCATTTCGCAGTCGAGTGGGCGTGAAAGCATCGTAACTTTTGCAACGGACGCTATGCTCGGGAGTGCCTCGCCGCGGAAGCCCAAGGTTGAAATTCCGTCAAGGTCCTCGACCGAGCTTATCTTGCTCGTAGCATGCGGTAAAAAGGCGGTTTTAATCTGATTGGCAGGAATACCCTTTCCGTTATCGGCAACGCAGATATAATCTATTCCGCCGCCCTTTATCGTTATGGTTATGCTGTCGGCACCGGCGTCTATGCTGTTTTCTACAAGCTCCTTTACAACCGAAGCCGGACGTTCCACCACCTCGCCTGCCGCAATTCGATTGAAAACCGACTTATCTAGTACTTTAATTTCGGTCATTGTCAAGCTTCTCCTTTAAATCGCAAATTATATCGAAGGCTTTTCTCGGCGTTAAATCGTTTACGTCAACATCCTTTAATATCGATATAATCTCGTTGTTTGAATTGTTTGAGAATATCGAAAGCTGATAATTGTTGTTCTCGTGTTCCTTCCTTGCAATATCCGACGATTCGAGCTTTTTAAGCAGTTCCTTAGCTTTCTTCAGCACGGCGTCGGGAAGCCCGGCGAGCCCTGCGACCTCGATACCGAAGCTTTTATTCGCGCTTCCGCGCATAAGTTTACGCATAAATATAATCGAGCCGTGGAATTCGCGTACCGTCATTTTGTAGTTTTTGAGCCCGGGATAAACGCCCTCGAGTTCGGTAAGCTCGTGATAATGCGTCGAAAACAAGGTTTTTGCCTTGATGTTTGCCGATAAATAGTCGATAATTGCCCACGCAATGCTTAGTCCGTCGAACGTCGCGGTACCTCTGCCGATTTCGTCCAGAAGCAGCAGGCTGTTGTCGGTTGCGTTTTCGAGTATGTTCGCAACCTCCGACATTTCCACCATAAACGTGCTTCTCCCGGTAGACAGGTCGTCGCTGGCGCCTACTCGCGTGAATATTTTATCGACGGGGCAAATCTCAGCTTTCTTCGCAGGAACAAAACTGCCTATATGCGCCAGAATGACGATAATTGCCACCTGCCGCATATAAATGCTCTTTCCTGCCATGTTTGGTCCCGTTATGAGCATAGTACGATTTTCATTGTCGTCCAAAAGCGTGTCGTTGGGCACAAACTTTTCGCTCCCCAGCAGCTTTTCAACTACGCAGTGTCTGCCCTCTGATATGCGGATTTCCTTTACGTCGCTTCCGATTGTCGGGCGAACGTAGCCCGTGTTTTCGCATGCTACGGTTGCGTGCGACGTCAGACAGTCAAGGTAGGCTACGCTTTTCGCGCTGCTCAAAATTTCGCCAGTGCGCTCGTTGATTTTCTTTACGATAGCGTCGAAAATCTGCACCTCGCGATTTTTTGCGTATTCTTCGGCGTTAAGTATTTTCGATTCGATATCCTTAAGTTCTTCCGTCACAAACCTTTCGCCCGAAGCAACCGTTTGCCTTCTGACGTAACGGTAAGGAACGAGGTTTAATTGCGATTTCGGCACTTCGATATAGTAGCCGAACACCCTGTTGTAGGAAATTTTAAGGTTTTTAATTCCCGTTTCGGAGCGCTCGTGCTCTTCTATCTTCTTCATCATGCTCTTGGAGTTCGAGTGCAGGCTTCTGTATTCGTCAAGCTCCTTATCGAACCCGTCCGCAATCACTCCGCCGTCACGCACCAGCGAAGCCGGAGTCGCGTCGATTGCGCTGCATAACAGCCCGGCAAGGTCGGTAAAATCGCCCGTCCTTTCAATGAGCGCGTTCAGCATAGGATTTTCTTTGTGTTCGCCGCAAATCTTTACGGTCTTGTCAAGCGAAACAAGCGAATCGCCCAGACATCTGCAATCTTTTGGGGAAATATTTCCGTATGAAGCGCGCGACACGATGCGCTCGAGGTCGTAAATTCCGCTCAGCGCGTCCTTAACGGAACTTAAAAACTCGCCGCTCGACATAAGGTACGCAACCGCGTCGAGTCGAGAGTTGATTTCTTCCATATTTCTCGACGGCATTTCTATCCACTTCCGCAAAAGCCTTGCGCCCATTGCCGTCGAGGTATGATTCAAAAATTTGTACAGCGAGCTTCGTCCGCTGCTATCGCTCATCGAGGACGTCAGCTCCAGCGTTTTGCGCGCGTTGCCGTCGATCCCCATAAATTCGTCGATGTTTTCCTGTTCGGATTTTGTGATGTGCTTCAGCGAGCGTTTTTGCGTTCTCTCAAGGTATGTAAGTAGCGCGCCTGCCGCGCACACGCAAAGTCGCTTGCTTTCCAGCGCTTTTCTGTCCTTTAACCCCTCTTTTACGGTCTTAATCGCGTTGTCGTAATCGTATGCGGTTTCGTCGAACAGTGAAAACGGACAAACGCCGCCGAACTTCACTAAAGAGAGGTCCAGCGACTTTTTCAGCATTTCGCCGTTGCAAATGATTTCGCTCGGCTCCACTCTCGACAGCAACTCGTTGAGATGAAGCGCCGCCTGAGCGTCGAACTGCGCGTGGTTAAATTCGCCGGTAGAAATATCCACCCACGAAGCGCCTACCCCGTTACCCTCGGCGTAAAGCGACATAAGATAGTTGTTTATATTGTCGACAAGCATTTCGCTGTCGATTTTTGTGCCGGGCGTAATTTCGCGCACAATCTGTCGCTCGACAATCCCCTTTTGCTCGCCGGGCTTTGTTGTCTGTTCGCAAATCGCCACCTTATAGCCCTTTTCCAAAAGCTTTGCTACATAGCTCTCGACGGCATGGTACGGCACGCCGCACATCGGCGCGCGCTCTTCAAGACCGCAATCGCGACCCGTGAGCGTAAGCTCAAGCTCGCGGCTGGCGACTATTGCGTCGTCGAAAAACATCTCGTAAAAATCGCCCAAGCGGTAAAAGACGAGCGTGTCCTTGTACACGTCCTTGATTTGCATGTATTGCTGCATCATCGGAGATAGCGCCATCAGTGAATTATCTCTCCTTTAAGTTGATTGTTCTTCGTTCCCGTAATTTTAACGTTCACGAATCTACCCATTACATTCTCGCGCGAGTCAAACGAAATCGCCTTTTCACACGAGGACTTACCCTTTGCTTTTCCGTCAGCCCACTCGTCGCAAAGCACCTCGTAGGTCTTGCCGATACAGCGCTTCGCTTCCTCGTTGCCGATATCGAATTGCAAATCTATCAGTTCGCGTATGCGGCGTTTTTTCGTCTTGATGTCTACCTGTTCCATTTTGTCCGCAGGCGTACCCGAGCGGCGTGAATAGATAAAAGTGAACAAGTTGTTGTAGCCTACGCGTTTAATCACGTCGACGGTTTCAAGAAAATCTTCCTCCGTTTCCGTGGGGAAGCCCACCATAACGTCGCTTGAAAGTCCGATATTCGGGATATATTTCCTTATCATGTCGATTTTATTGAGATAATCCGCCTTAGTGTATTTGCGATTCATAAGCTTGAGCACTCTGTCGCTGCCGGCTTGAATAGGAAGGTGGATAAAATCGGCAAGCTTGTCCGATGATGCGATTACTTTGACTACGTCCTCGCTGAGGTCCTTAGGATGCGAGGTCATAAATCTGATTTTATATTTACCGTCGAGCGTCGACAGTTTTTCCAAAAGCTTCGCAAAATTAGTATTTTTATCGCTGAAATCGTTGCCGTAGGAATTGACGTTTTGACCGAGCAGCGTTATTTCCTTATAGCCCTCGTCCAAAAGACGCTTAACGTCGTCGATAACTCGCGACTCGTCGCGGCTCCTTTCTCTGCCGCGAACGTAAGGCACTATGCAGTACGAGCAAAAGTTATTGCAGCCGTACATGATATTTACCCATGCGTTGACTCCGCTGGTGCGATAAACGGGAACATCCTCGGGTATTTCCCCTTCGTCGTTCCAGACCTCGCCTATGTATTTGCGAGTTTCAAGTTTGTCCAGGTATTCGCCGAATTTATGAAGATTGTGCGTACCGAAAATAATGTTGATAAACGGGCAACGCTTTTTTAGAGCTGCCTCCGCGCCGGGTTTTTGGGTCATGCAACCGCATACGGCGACCTTTATATCGGGTTTGGATTCCTTAAGTTTTTTGACTATGCCGAGATTGCCGAGCACATGGTCCTCGGCGGTTTCTCTGACGCAGCAGGTATTGAAGACGATTACGTCGGCTTCCTCCTGCGATTTTGCCTCCTCATATCCTCTTTCTCTAAGTATTCCTGCGAGTTTTTCGGATTCGTGAACGTTCATTTGGCAACCGTATGTATTTATAAAGTATTTACCGCTCATAAAGCCTCCGCACACGATTATAGCGCATTTCGACAAAAAAGTACAGCAATTAAATCGATATATATGATTTTTTGTATTATGTGAACGATTTTCTATGATTTGACTAATACTATCGTTATGAAAAAACGCCTTAAAATCACCATAGTGATTGTATCCGCAGCGTTCGCTTTGATTTTGATACCGATTGCGGCGATGATGCTGATAATCGAACCTCGGGTGAAGATAAACGGCTTTGCTGAGCTTGACAGTGCGCGGCTCGAAAACGTATCCAAAACCATATCTATATTAAACGCTTCCGACGAGCCGATTGCCGATTCGATATACGATAACAATAAAATTTATACGAAAATAGGCGATTTGCCGCAGCACACGCCGGCTGCGTTCGTTGCAATCGAGGACAAACGCTTCTACTCGCATCACGGCGTGGACTATTTAAGAATTTTGTCCGCGGCGAAAAATAACGTTTTTTCGCGAAGTATCAAGGAAGGCGCTTCAACGATTTCTCAGCAGCTTATCAAAAATACGCACCTTAAAAACGATAAAACTTTTTCAAGAAAGTTGCAGGAAATAAGGATAGCGCGCGACCTCGAGCGACGTTACGACAAGTCACAAATTCTCGAAATGTACCTTAATATCCTTTATTTCGGGAATAACATTTACGGAATCGGCACTGCGGCAAACGTAATGTTCGATAAGTCGGCTAGTGAGCTTACGCTTGCGGAAAGCGCGACGCTTGCAGGTATTATCAACAGTCCTGCCGAACTTAACCCGTACATTCACCCCGAAAAAACCGTAAAAAGACGAAATCTGGTGCTGAAGCGCATGCGTGAGCAAGGAACGATATCGCAAGCCGAGTATGAAGCTGCGGTAGGAAGCGAGCTTACGTTGAGCCGTCGGTCTATTGTGATAAATCAGTATGTGAACAGTTGTATAGCCGAAGCTCGTGAAATCTTGATGAAGGATAAATCCGAGATTTTCGGAGAGGGATATCAAATCGGAACATACTTTGACGACGAGCTACAGTCGAGCGTTGACGATCTGATAGCGAGCCACACGGTAGAAAACGGAGAAATCAACGTGATAATCGCGGAAAACTCGAGCGGCAGCTTTATAGTCAATTCATCCGATTCAAAGCATGACATTGCCCTTGTTAAACGTCAGCCCGGTTCTACGATAAAGCCGTTTGTTTGTTATGCGCCGGCGCTCGAAGCAAAAACCGTGTACCCTATCACGCCTATTCTTGATGAAAAAACGGCGTTCGGCGAATGGGAACCGTCAAATTATAACGACAAGTATTACGGTTGGGTGAGTGTCGAGGAAAGTTTGTCGCATTCTCTCAATATTCCTGCGATAAAACTTTTGGAAAGCAACGGGATTGTTCGCGCAAAGAACGTGGCGCGAGGCTTCGGAATCGACTTCGACGCTCATGACGATTCCCTTGCGCTGGCTTTGGGTGCAATGAAAGACGGTGTAACGCTGAATACGCTTGCCGACGCGTACAGGACGCTGGCAAACGGCGGCAAATACTGCAAGGGGCGTTACATCAGATATATTAAGGATAAGGACGGAAATGTCGTGTATTCTGCACAAAACAAGAGTTCAGGGCAAGCAATCAACGCCGATAACGCGTATCTGCTTACCGTAATGTTACAAAAATGCGCGCAAAGCGGCACCGCAAAGCAAATCAAATACGCTTCGTGTCACGCCGCAGCCAAAACGGGCACGGTCGGAACGAAGGACGGAAACACCGATGCTTATTGTATAGCGTACACGCCCCGTTACACGGTTGCGGTGCGAATAGGCGCGACGGGCAGCGAGCCGATTGCGAACGAGTATTCGGGAGGAACTTTGCCTGCAAAATTATGCAAAAGCATACTGAGCGCTCTCGGTGATAAAAGCGACTTTGCCGCGCCCGATACAATCGTAAAGCTCAACGTTGACCTCGATGAGTTGAATAATAATCAAAAGGTCATGCTTGCAGGCGACGAGGTCAAGGATATAAATAAAATATCTGCTTATTTTTCCGGCTCGAACGTACCGCGTGTTTATTCAAAACCGCGGACTTATATCGATGAAGACAGTATATTAGATGATTTCGACAACTTCAAAATAGTTGACTGAAACGGAAAAACATCGATTTGAAGCAGTTAGGCGATTGTGATTATTTCTAGTCCTGCGATAGCCTCGTCGATTAGAGCGTCCATATCGCGTATTCTCGCTTCCTCTCGCGCTACCCTGTTTTTCGACGGATGAGTGACGGGTGCGTCGGGTAAAAATACGGTGCAGCAGTCCTCATAGGGTAAAATCGACGTTTCAAACGTTCCGATTTTTTTGGAAATTTCGATAATCTCATCCTTATCCATACCGATAAGCGGGCGGAAAATCGGAAGCTCCTTTACCATTTCATTAGTAACGTTAATACTCTCTAACGTTTGGCTGGCGACCTGACCGAGACTTTCGCCGTTTACGAGGCAATGGCAGTCGCGCATAAGGGCTACGCGCTCGGCAATCCGCATCATAAAACGCCGCACCAACGTAATCATATACGATGAGTCGCAACTGCGGTGTATTTCTTCCTGAATTTTGGTAAACGGAATGCAAATAAGGTTGATTTCTCCCGTATAGTCGGACATGATTTTTGCCAAATCGATTACCTTTTGCTTGGCAAGCTCGCTTGTGTACGGGTACGAATGGAAGTGTATCGCGTCAAGCTGCAAGCCGCGCTTTGCCAGCATATAGCCTGCCACAGGACTGTCAATGCCGCCGGACAGCATTAAAAGCCCCTTGCCTGCCGTTCCCACCGGCATGCCGTTCGCGCACGCAATTTTGTCGCGATATACGAACGTGCCGCCGTCCTCGCGCACATCGACGTACACGATAAAATCGGGGTTGAACAAATCCACGGTCAAATTCGGGAACTCGTCGAGTACCCTTCCGCCGAGCTCGGTCGCAAGCTCAATAGAACTCATGGGAAAAGTCTTATCCGCACGGTTTACGGTTATTCTGAAACTGCCGTTCGGCTTTGCGAGCGCAACGACAGCCTTGGAAATGGCGTCCAAAGTGCTTTCCGTCTTTTCCGCAATCGAAACGGAATGAATGCCGAAAACTTGTTTAAGTCGGCTTATTATCTCATTTTCCGTTTCGGGACGGTAGTCTGAAACAACATATCTGCTACGTTTGTATGTAAAAACGTACTCAAGTCCTTCGAGTTTGCGCTTAATATTGGAAATAAGCTTGTTTTCAAAATAGCGCTTGTTTTTGCCTTTCAAATGGATTTCGCCGTAGCGAATCAATATTACCCTATCCAATTCTGCCACCTCTCAAGCGTTCGACGCTTGTTCTTATCGTTTCTATTGCCGTTTCGATTTCACCGGGCGTAGTGTCCGGCGACAATCCTATTCTGAGCGCGCCGTCAATTTCTTTTTGCGGCAACCCCATTGCCGACAGAACTCTGTTTCCGCTGTGCTTACTCGAGCATGCCGAACCTCTGCCGATTATAACTCCGCTTTCCGCGCAAAGCGTCTGGACGATTTCGGCTTTCGTGTTCAACGCGGTAAATGCGACAATCAATCCCGTATTCGGCGCGTTTTCCGCTATGATTTTAACGTCGGGCACCGAGCGTAGTCCGTTTATCAGAGTCTCGCGGTTGGCTTTGACCTTTTGAGCGTCGTAGCGCGCGCGATAAACTTCCGTAGCAACACCGAGTGCAACGATTCCCGCAACGTTTTCTGTGCCCGAACGCATGCCGTTTTCCTGCCCTCCGCCGTAAATAAACGGACGGATATTCAGTTTGGGCGAAACATACAGTGCTCCTATCCCTTTTGGCGCGCCTATTTTATGACCGCTCAAAGAATACATATCGACGCCGTTTCGTTGAACGTCGTTATCGGTTTTCAAATAAGCTTGAACGCCGTCGGAATGGAATACGCATCTCGGCGCAATCGTTTTTGCCAGCTCCGACAGTGAGGCAATATCGTTAATCACGCCCGTTTCGTTAGACACGTGCATAATCGACACAAGCCCCGTGTTTTCGTCCATCGTGGCTTTCAGCGCTTCGGGCGTAACTCTTCCGTCGGTGTCGAGTGGCACGAATCGAACGTCGAGACCAGAGCTTTTTAATGCTTTTGCGCACTCGTACACGCAAGCGTGCTCTCCCAAGCCTATAACTATATTGCCTTTTTTGTTCTTCAAGCCGCAATTCAATGCCCAATTATTGGCTTCGGTTGCGCACGAAGTAAAGTATATTGCGTTCGGGCTGCAATTTAGTGCCGAGGCTACGGTTTTGCGCGCTTCGTTTATGAGTTTTTTTGCAGCTATACCGCCCGGGTATGTGGACGACGGATTGTAAAACACGTCTAAGTATACCTGTTCGGCAGCCTTCGCGGCGTCAATGTAAACCGGCGTTGTGGCGGCGTTATCCAAATATATCATTCTTGACTGTCCGCCTTTGTTTTTAATAGCTTCAGCGAGCTATCGAAGGTCGATAGCGAAACGGCTTTTTTGAGATTTGCGATAAACTCGTTATCGAGTTCGAGCGTTACGAGCTTTTTTTCGCCGTCATGCGACAGCATAAAGTAACCGAGCAACGCCTCGTCGTTGCAAAACGCATGCACGTTTTTGATGGTTTTGTCGGCGGCAAATTTATCGTAGCTTTCGCTTTCGACCAGCCCTATCGACGAAACCGCTGATAAAGGCGCTTCGAGGATTTTTTTGCGTTTTTTTCTGTTCTCTACTCGAACGATTCGGAACACGTCACCGAAAATGTAGTAGTCGTATTCGGCATTAAGTCGCTTCAGCAGTCGCGTAAAAACAAGCAGTATGCATACCGGAAATGATATAAGCACGAGCGACGCCAATATGCTGAGCACGACGGCAAGCGCCCCTTTGTCAACGGGTATCGGCTGCCAGGTTATGAGAAAGTAAACCTCAAAAACTAGCAATACGATAGAAACAATTCTTATGACGTTAAAAACTGTATTGCGTTTTTTGTGCTTATCAATCGATTCGTTGACTACATTCTTTTCGTAAAATATTTCCATTTTGTTCTCCGTTGATAATGATAAAGTATAAAGAGCCCCGAATAGTGGGCCAATGCATAGAGTGCTAAAATATCCTTTAATACTAACCGGGTGTTATTATATCACAAAAATCTCTTAATTGAAAACGTTTTACGGCGTTTTTTTGCGCGGCATACGATAATTTATTTTGTTTGCAGCGACGAGCGCAAAATAAACCGCTGTGATTGCCGTGTTTACATTTTTCGATTGTCGTTGTTTGAAAATGCGGGCTTTTAATGTTGCGATATAGTTTTTTCATCCGACTGTCGGGAATTTGCGTTTAAGCTATGACTAATGGATTGCATATTCTGCGTTTAATATCAAGGGTTATTTCAAGGTGACCATGGTTACGCCGTTATCGCCCTCGCCGTATTTTCCGTATCGATACTCAGAAACCGCGGGGCTTGACTTCAAATACGATTGAATTCCTCTACCCAGCGCGCCGGTGCCTTTTCCGTGTACTATGCGCAGGATTTTTGCCCCGTCCTCGCCGCTCATTGCTAGGATAAACGGTTCGATTGCCTCTATTGCTTCGCTGACCGTCATGCCGATTACGTTTATTTCCTTTTGCGTAAAACCGCCGGACTCTCCGCGAGTACTGTTTCGCTCGCTCGCTTTACGGCTTTTTTCGCGATTGTCCGTGCGCTTAACAATGTTTGTCGTGGGTTTCACGGGCTTGCCGAGATTATCAAACGAAGCCGCGGTTTTAATCATTCCTATCCTGACGACCGCCTTGTGCTTTTTGGGGTCGACGGATACAACCGTGCCGACTGCTTTAAGGCTTTTGACCGCGACTTCGGTGCCGGGCTTGATTTCTTCATCCGAAACGGGTTCGCAAAGCATCTCGCTTCCGTCGTCGTTCAGCTCATACGAAAGTCCTTCAAGCTCGTTGCGAAGCTTTTTTGCTTTTAACAATGCCGCTTCGTCGTTGAGGCGCGCTTGCTTGTTCATGTCCTCGATAATCTCGTTTGCGCGCACCAACGAATTTGATACCAATCTTTTAGTTTCGGCGGCGGCGTTTGCGCGGATTTTATCGAGAGAAGCGTTGAGCGAAGCACGAGTTTTTTCTATTTCGGCGCGCTCCAGACTTATTGCCTCTTTCAACCTTCTCGTTTCTTCAAGTTCGGCGAGCGATTGGTTTTTAATGCTTTCGGCGTTTTGCAATATGTTTTCAAACCTTTTTCTTTCTTCTGAAACCGCGCTATTGGCATAACCGATAATTTCAGAATTCAGTCCGAGTCGTTTTGCGATTTTCAGCGCGTTGCTGGTGCCCGGCATTCCCGTTATCAGCCGATACGTCGGAGATAAGGTATTTTCGTCGAATTGCATGCACGCATTCTGCGCATGCTCGCAAGACATTGCAAATTCTTTGAGCTCGTCGTAATGTGTCGTAAATATCGACGTTGCGCCGACGTTTACGGTATAACGAACTATGCCGACAGCAAGCGCAGCGCCTTCGGTCGGGTCGGTGCCGCCGCCCACCTCGTCGAGCAAAACAAGAGAGTTTTTTGTCATGTTATCCGTAATATAAATAAGGTTTTTGACGTGCGAAGAAAATGTGCTTAACTCGTTTTCAATGCTCTGTTCGTCGCCTATATCTACAAAGATATAGTCGAAAACACTTATTTTTGCGCTGACGCAGGGTAAATAAAGCCCGAAATACGCCATCAGGCAGAACAAGCCGACGGTTTTAAGACAAACCGTCTTTCCTCCGGTGTTGGGTCCGGTGATAAGCAATGCGCTATAATTTTCGCCGCATTCAACGTTAATCGGCACAACTTTTTCCGAATCGATAAGCGGATGACGTGCTTGTGACAATTTTATTGCGTTATTATCAGAAATCGTCGGTAAAATGCCGCGAATTTTTGTAGAATACTTCGCTTTACAAAATACCGTGTCTATCATAATACAGATGTTTTGGCATATAAAAATCATATCTGCACCGCGAGCAACGCGTTCCGACAAGGCTCTTAATATTCTCTCGACCTCGGCTTGCTCTTCTGCCATCGCAAAGCGAAGCTCGTTGTTAAGCTCCACTATTGCAAACGGCTCAACAAATACGGTTGAGCCCGTTGCCGAACGGTCGTGAACGAGCCCGGGCACTTCTCCGCGACACTCGGACTTCACGGGTAAAACATATCGCCCCTCTCTTACCGTAACAAGATTGTCCTGAAGATATTTTGAAGAATCGTTGGTTCGGGTGTAACTTAATAGCTTTTCTTTAAGCTTGGAGTTAAGGTTTAAAATCTTTTTACGGAGCCCGTAAAGCTTGTCGCTTGCCGTGTCGCTCATTTCAAAGTCGCTGAGAATTATATCAAAAATATCCTTTTCAAGTGGCTTATCGATAATTGCACCGCTTACCATCTCTTTTAATAGAACAATTTCGTCGGTGGCTTTGTTAATGGTCGTTTGCGCAATCCGCGCGCTTCTCAAAAGTCTGCCTACTTTCAACAACTCCGACATCGACAATGCGGAGTCTTTTCTCGCCTTCTCTAAAATTTCTGTAACGTCGTCAAAACTGCTGACCGGATTTAGCAATAAAACATTCAGCATGATGTCGGCCTCATGAGTGAGTGACAGGCTATATTCTATTTCCGACTTGTTAAATGAAGGGTTTGATTCAACAATTTCTTTTGCCGTCAACGACGAGGCGGCGTATTCTGAAACTGCCTCCCTTATTTTATCGAATTCTAGCAGTGTATATATTTTGGAATTAGGCATATTGATTTCTCCTTGTTGCGACTACGCTCGCAACGCAGTTAAACAATCGTTGATTGGTAACAGTAATTTTGCAATTTTATTAAAGCGATTTTTGAGCAATGTTGCCATTTCGGCAACATTTGACACGTCGGTTCGACAGTGATACAAGTCCGGTGCGTTTGTTGCTTCTATAATATTATGTTTGCTACTACGCATAATCGGCGTGTTTATCGGCGTATTCTATGCGGAGTTTTTTTCAAATTCTTTTTGCTGTATTCGCCGCCGTTTTTCGACGTCCTGTACGCGTCGGTAAGGGTATTCGGCGTTAGCCGTTTTTTATTGTTCCCAAACCAACGCAAGAGAGTTATCACGAGCCTCGAAGTCGATTTTTCTACGAAACAAGCAAACCAAATAAAATTGAATTATGTGATAGCGCGCTAATCCAATTTTTTGTTAAAATACGCTCGAGTTATCGGGAATGGTGTTTTTTTGCTTTTCTTATAAGCCTCTATCACGGTTGCTCGTTGATTTTCGGGGATGCCGATGAAATCAATTATTTTGCGTTTAATTTTCAGACTTTTGCATAAATCGAAAGCGCATGTCGGGACGCAGTTTAACATGCGGGCATAACAGTATCCGACTTTATAAAACATAATATCAAAAACACCGGATTTTTCGGTGAACTGTATCGATTCCTGATTGCAATGCAGGCATTTGCCACCATTAAGCGTTTTCTTCGGACAATGAGCAAAAGTCATAATCGGATATTTGCCGAATATATAAACGTAATTATCTCCAAATTCCCTACCGTCATATTCTATCGACATTACTTTTCTTGCAGGCAGTTGCGGATTGACAATATTCATCGCGCTGCCGAGGATGCAATTTTTAGTTTTGCAGAGCTCAAGCTCTCCGATATTGTTGATTATTACGTTTTTTACTCCACTCGGCGATAATATCTCTGAAATCAGCTCGTTATCTTTTTCGCGAAGCATAACCGGCATATCAAGATAAAACCGCTTTTTCGTTTTAGTCTCCGCTACGTTTATAAGCTTAGTTGCGTCCGCATAATTATGCGGAGTAAATATTGCGGCGTCATATTCCTCGGCGGCGGCAATCAAAAAATCAATATCGTCGGATTTAAATATCGTCAGTTCGTCTTGCGGTGCAAGTAAATAATCGGAGTCGATAAAAGTGTTATTTGGCGCATATTGCTGCGGAAGCACGGTTTTTAAGAGGTCAAATTCATTGCCTGTTGCATTTTTCTCATAATTAGCGTTCTTTGCATGATTATCAGTTCGTTCAACCGAAGAGGCATTTCTCTTAAAACTCAATGAGGCGCCGTAAACGGGATAATTATCATTATATTCGTAATCATCTGATTTGTTTTTATTTCCGATTATTTTGCTGTCAATAATAAGATTGTTTCGTTTTTCATACTCGGAAACAATCGCGTTTTCAAGCTTCTCGTATACTTCTCGTCTGAAGGAATTCAGCACGGATTTAACGATGAAAGCGTTTTTTGGAATATCGCACTTAATTTCCGACAAGGCGAATTCCGTATCGCCGGTTTTCCGGAAACATTCTTCTATGGAATCGGCGTTAATCGGTGCGTTTTGTGCAGATTGAACCAAAAAGTCGGATTCAACCGTAAGTGAAATTCCGTCACTTGTCGAAGCGATTACAACGGCGTTGCTGTTTAATCTACAAGAAAATGTGATTTTAACGTCTATTTTTCTCGTTCTTTGATTAATCTCATCCAAAAGCAACTTGTCGGTAGTGATATTGACGGTATCGCCGACTTTTACGTCGCCCTCGAAGCCGGTTTTATAGCCGTTTGTCAATATGCTCGCGCTTCCCGTCTCGACGCCGTTTCTGATAAACTTAACTCCGTCACCTGTGTGAAGCGGTGATTTTGACGCGATGATTGCAGTTTTGCCCGTAATAGACTTAACCGTGCCGAATGTGGTGCCCATGTGCGCCTGTATATTCGGATAGATAATGTTTTCGGTGGGATTGTTAAGGTATCCGTTACAGCCGTCGCCTCGGTTGAAAAGGGTCTTCAGTGCTTTATCGGAATCGGTGCAACCCGACAGCAGGGCTTTATAATGCCTTGTGGCTTCAGCGACGTATTCTGCTCTGCGCATGCGTCCCTCTATCTTGAATGAAGTTACGCCGGCGTCAATGAGTTCGTATATTCGGTTCGACTCGTCTAAATCTTTAGCGGACAGCAGATACCCTTCTTGGTTTTTGCAGGAATATTTTTTTCGACAAAACTGTAAGCATTTGCCGCGGTTGCCGCTTAGTCCGGTTGCGAGCGATGAAAAGTAGCAATTCCCCGAAAAAGCAACGCATAGAGCGCCGTGAACAAAATATTCGATTTCCAAATTTGTGGTCTTGTGAATTTCACGAATATCATTCAGGCGCGCTTCCCGAGAAAGTATAACGCGCTTTGCGCCAAGCTTCTCGGCTACAATTGCGCCGGCAGTGTTGTGTACGCCTGCCTGGGTGCTCAAGTGCACTACTATGTGTGGCATAGTACTATGCAATAAGCTCAAAAATGCTAAATCTTGTACGATAATCGCATCTACTTTTGCTAAAATCGCGTCGTTTACCGTTTTTAACGCTTCGTCATACTCATTCGGTTTGATTACCGTATTAACAGCAAGATACACCTTAACGCTGAATAAATGACAATATCTGACTGCGTCACACAGCTGTTCGTAGGAAAAATTTCCGGCTCTTGCGCGCGCGCTGAAAGCCGATGCGCCCAAATACACGGCGTCGGCTCCGTTTATCACGGCTGCGCGCAAACTGTCAAAATTCCCTGCCGGCGCAAGTACCTCTATTCCGTTGTTCGGGAAGGCGGTCAAATTATCTCAGCTTTGCGCCGAAGCTCTTATCAAGCGAAGTTATCGCGGCATTCATGGTTTCTTGTATGCACGCGTCGGTGAGGGTTCCCGTGCTCGAGCGAAGTATTATGTTGAACGCCACGCTCTTTTTACCGCTTTCGATTTGTTCGCCCGAATAGACGTCAAACAATTCTACGGATTCGCACAGCTCGCCGCATGCCGATTTTATGCAGTCGACAAGCTCGCCTACCGGCATATCTTTGTCGACGGTAACGGCAAGGTCGCGGTCAACCGAAGGGAATTTCGGCAACGGCTTAAATTGAACTACGGGCTGTTGTACTCCGATAAAGCTACTCATATCGATTTCGGCAACGAACACGTCCTCGCCGATATTGTAATTATCCGCAACGGTAGGATGAATTTTACCGAACGAGCCGATTATCTTTCCATCCACTATTATATCTGCGGACACCCCGGGATGCAGATATTGTTTCATCGAACGAGCAAGTTTGTAATCAGAAACATAATTTCCGATAATCTCCACCACCGCCGCTTTGATTGTATAGAAGCTCTCGCCTTTTCCGTAATAAGCAATACACAGCGAGTCATGCTCGTCGGGAAGTTCGGTGAGAGGCAACGAGTGCGGCAAATATGTCTTGGCTATTTCATAAAGCCGCGAATCGCCGTTCTTTCTCGAGCGATTGGTGTAAACTACGTTAAGCATACTTCCCACAAGCTCGGTGCGCATTATCGAAAACTCCTCGCTAAGCGGATTGATAAGTTTAATTGCGTTGCGCTGCGGCGCGTCGTCCGGATAGCAGAGTTTGTCGAACTGATTGGGGTTAATGAACGAGTATGTGCAGCACTCGTATGCACCGAAGGCGTTGAGTTTATTTTTGATGTCGTCGATATTCTTTTGGCGAACCGAAACGCCGCCGGCGGACACATGAGAACTCTTTAACAAATCGGAGGTCAACGAGTCATACCCGTAAAAGCGAATAATCTCCTCCGCCAAATCCGTGTAGTTGTCGATATCCTCTCTGAAAATCGGCACGGAACAAATCATATCGCCGCCCGACGTTTCCACTCCGAATTCGAGCGATTTAAGTATGGAAATCATCGTGCTTTGTTTGATGTCGATTCCGAACAGCTCGTTAATCTTGCTCGCGCTTGTACGAATTACTTTCGTTTCTGGCGCAGGTATACCGTCTTCGGTCTTAAGCGCGGTTACCTTGCCTGCCTTCAGTTTGTTAAACAGGGCAAGCGCGCGTTCCCTGCCGAGCTCGACGCTGCCGTAATCAACGCCTTTTTCGTAACGCGCGGAAGAATCCGAGCGAAGCCCCAACGTGCGCGATGTTCCGCGAACGCTTTCCTTGGCAAAACGAGCAGCCTCCAAAAATACGGTTTTGGTATTCTCGTTGATTCCGCTATACTCGCCGCCCATTACGCCGGCGATTGCCAAAGCTTTGCTCTTGTCTGCAATAACCAGCATCTTATCGGTCAATTCATACTCTTTTCCGTCTAAGGCAACTATTTTTTCGCCATTTTCGGCATGGCGCACAACAATTTTTTCGTCGATAAACGACAAATCGAATGCGTGAAGCGGCTGTCCCACTTCCATGAGCACATAGTTAGTAATGTCGACTACGTTATTTATGGGGCGAATACCTACCATACGAAGTCTGTCGCGCATCCATTTCGGCGACTTTTCTATCTTAATATCGGTCACAAGCTTGCCCGTGTACAGCGAGCAAACTTTTTTGTCCGTAACCTCTGCGTGCGGCAAATCGGTAATCTGCGTTTCATAGGTTTTGTAGGTAAGCGACGGGCGCTTTGCCTTTTTGCCGTAAAGCGCCGCGATTTCTCTCGCGAGTCCGTAAACGGATTGACAATCGGCGCGGTTTGCCGGAATGGAAACGTCCAGAACATAATCGTTAAGCCCGAGTACATCCTTTATGTCTGCGCCGATTTCGGTGGCTTCGGGAAGAATAAGTATTCCGTTTACTTCGGCACCCTCGATAACGGTGTCGTCAATCATCAGCTCGCCGCCAGAGCAGAACATGCCGTAGCTCATCACGCCGCGAAGTTCGCTTTTTTCAATATGTTTGCCGGAGGGTAAGTCGGAATTGTCGAATGCGACGGGAACCTTATCCCCCACTTCTACGTTCGTAGCAGCGGTGACGATAGTCGTAATTTCACTCCCCATATCGACCGTGCAAATACGGAGCTTATCCGCAGAAAAGTGCTTCTTGATGTCGATAATTTTTCCGACTTTGACGTTATTTATGTTTTTACCTGTATAAATAATTTCTTCAACCTCGAAGCCGATACCGAGAAGCTTGTCCGATAATTCCTCGGGCGAAGCGTCGACGGCAACGAAATCTTTTAACCAACTAAGCGGTAATTTCATGGTATTCTCTCCTGTTAATTAAACTGTTTGATAAAGCGCACGTCGTTTTCGAACTCAAGGCGCATGTCGTTAATGCCGTAGCGAATAGTCGTGATTCTGTCAAGACCGATGCCGAACGCAAAGCCGGTATATTCGTCGGGGTCAATCCCGCAGCCCGTCAGAACGTTGCGATTGACCATGCCGGCGCCCAGGATTTCAATCCAACCGGTGCCCTTGCATACTCGGCATCCTTTGCCGCCGCAGTGCGGACACGACGCGTCTACCTCAACGCTGGGCTCGGTGAACGGGAAATATGACGGACGAAAGCGCGTTTTCGTCTTTTCGCCGAAGAAGTATTGCGCAAACTTATCGAGAATGCCTTTTAAGTCGCACATCGTGACGTGCTTGTCCACGACAAGTCCTTCGATTTGGTGGAAAACGGGCGAATGCGTTGCGTCCACGTCGTCCGAGCGGAACACCCTGCCTATGTTTATCATTTTGATAGGCGGCTTAGTCTTTTCCATCGCGCGGATTTGTCCTGCCGACGTTTGCGTTCTTAAAAGAATATTCGGCGTGATATAGAAAGTATCCTGCATATCGCGCGCAGGGTGGTCGTCCGGCATATTGAGCGCCTTGAAGTTATAATAATCGGTTTCTATTTCGGGGCTGTCGAGCAAAGTAAAGCCGAGCGAAGTAAAGAAGTTTACAACGCCGTTGCGCACCTGCGTGATAGGATGTAAGCCGCCGATTTTGCGGTCGTGCCCTTCAATCGAGATGTCGATTTTTTCATTTTCAAGCCTGCGCGTAAGCTCCTCCGCATGAAGTTTTTTAAATCTTTCGTCAAAAAGCGCTTCAATTTCGGTGCGCGCGTCGTTCACGAGCTTGCCTGCAATCGGTCTTTCCTCGCTCGGTAAATCTTTCATCGTTCTCAATATGCCCGTGAGCTCGCCCGATTTACCCAAAACTTCCACCTTAATGACGGCGAGTTCTTTGTTATCGCGCGCGTTGGCGATTCTTTCTTTCGCACGGGCAACGATGTCGTTCAGTTTGTCTTTCATAGGTCCTCCCAAAAAAATAAACCCCGGGAACAAATCCCGGGGCGTCGTTATAACGCTGTACCACCCAAGTTCGCTGCGCAAAGAAACGCGCAGCCTCCTGCAATCGATAACGGGATTACCCGGACGGATTTCGGTAAGCCTTGCCTCCGTCGACTTTGCGGTGAATATTCTCGGCGCGCGCGTCCTTTCAGCTGTACGGACGCTCTCTGTCGTTTGCGCTTCGTCTTATGCCGCATACTAACGTCATTGAATAGATTTTAACACAATTCGACGTCAAATGCAAGCGTTTTAACCGATTAAATCCATCATATCTTCCATTGTCGTGGCATTAAGGTATGTATCGGGAACTTTGCCTATAATCACGCTTTCGACGAGCAACACCTCCGAACTTGATTTTATTGTATTGCCTGCGCCCGGTATAATGATTTTAATCGTAGAATCCAGCGAAAGATAAATCTTATGAATCGTTTGGTTAATGCCGATTTCACTGAATTCCGACCTCAGCCTTGCGTCGACCGAGCCCACGGGTATTACCGCAACATTTAGGTTCGGACCTTTTCCCGACAGAAACGTGATGCCGGACACCGAACCCACCGGAATATTCACGCCGCTCGAAATCATGTCCGACAGCCCGTTTTGCGTTTTTTGAACGGAACGTTGCATTACCGCGTTTACCCTCGTCGCATTTATTTTAATGCTGTTTAGATCGCCGTTCGCGTCATGCCCGTATTCAACCATATCTACAAACGACGGTTCGGCTTCAAGTACGGACGTGACCGCCGCATTTACGGTACTCACCGTAAGCGCGCGCACCTTTTCTTCCGCAACGGTTTTGACGACAGGCGTTACGACAAAGCGTATGTATACGACGACAACGGCAAATAGCAAAATAATTGACGATATCGCTATCGCCAATCTTTTGCGTTTCCTTTTGTATTTGTAACAGCCCTCGTATCCGCGCATACCTTATATATATGCGGCGGTCTTCGTATTAGTGTCGTTATTTCGATTTAGGCGAAAAACACAGCGTCACAAGGTAGCTCGCCGCCACCGCCGCACCCACGCCGTATGCCGTCCTGACGAGTCCGCCTGCGAAAGCGCCCGGGAAGCCGTAGGTGCGAGCGTAGCTTATCGAGCCTTTGGCGAGCGATGCACCGAAACCTATTATCGGCACGCTGATACCTGCTTTTAAATATTGATATAAAAAGTCGTACACTCCTATCGCTTCGAGCGCGATTCCGCCAAGCAGGAATATGACAAGAATCCGCGCCGGCGTGAGCTTGGTTTTAATAATCAGAATCTGCGCAAGCAGGCAGAAAAAACCGCCCGAGCCGAACACAATCAGATAGTTTAACAATTTTTCCCACCACATAATTCACCTCTCTATTACTACGCCGTGACTTATGCACGGTATCGTTTCTCCCTGATAGCAGCTTTGCGTACTCATTAGCGCGCCCGTCGCGAAGTATGCCACCCTCTCGTATTCGCCCGAAATCAGCCTGTCTATGACGAACGAGTTGAATATCGAAGCGCTGCAACCGCAGCCGCTTCCTCCCTGATAGCATTTTTGAGTTACGTCGTAAATCAGCGCGCCGCAGTCCTTATAAACTTGTCCGAGCTCATAGCCCTTTTCTCTCATAAGGTCGCGTAAAATATCCGAGCCGAGCTTACCGAGGTCGCCCGTAATAATTAAATCGTAATCATGCGGTGCAGTTTCGGTTTCCCTGAATAGCGCCGAAATCGAATCGGCGGCGGCAGGCGCCATTGCCGCGCCCATGTTGTTCAAGTCGTTCGTTCCGAAATCGACTACCCGTCCGAACGTAGCGGAAACAACCTTAGGACCGTTTCCTATTGCGGAAATCACGCTTGCGCCTGCTGCCGTGACTGTCCATTGCGCATACGGAGGTCTTTGGCAACCGTATTCGAGCGGATAGCGGAATTGACGTTCGGCGGTAGCGAAGTGACTAGCTGTGGCGCACATGACGTTTTCAAAGTAGCCTGCGTTTATCATTGCCGCGCCTACGGCGAGACTTTCGCTCATCGTCGAGCAGGCGCTGTATACGCCCATGTACGGGATATTCATTTCACGCGCGACATAGCTCGAGCTTGTAATCTGGTTGAGAAGATCGCCGGCAATCAGTAAATCGATGTTTTCAATCGGTAAGCCGCAATCCTCTGCCGCCCCGTCAATCGCCGCGGTAAGCATGTCTATTTCGGCTTTCTCAAACGTCTTTTCGTGCATTTTATCGTCGTCTACGATTTTGTGAAAGTATTTGCCCAGCGGACCTTTTCCCTCTTTTTCGCCGACTACCGAGTAACGCCCTGTAATGCGCGGAGCGTTTTCAAACGTTACGGTTTGTCTGCCCCTCGTAAGCGGCAGCTTGCGAGCGTGCGGAATGACGTCGGCTTCGGTTATGAATCTACAGTTTTCGCCGGTGTGCAGAGTTTTGCTCATTACGCGCCGTACCTCCCGAAAATAATCAGATGAATAAGACCGGCTACGGTAGACCAAACGATGCCGTTTACCACGACGGGACCTACCACTGAGAACATTTTTACGCTCGTTCCGAAGATTAAGCCTTCGGTCTTGAATTCCATAGACGCGCTCGACATGGCGTTCGCAAAGCCTGTTATCGGCAGAAACGAGCCCGCTCCGCCGCGCCGCGCGATTACGTCGTAAAAGCCCAATCCCGTGAAAAGAATGGCGACGGCTATAATCGTCATAGAGGTTATGTTTACAATCATGTCTACGGAAAGCGACGGAAACGCCAGCGCGTAGAGGTCGCCCGTGATTTCGCCTATCATACAGGTCAGACCGCCTATCCAAAAGCTGTTAAAAAGCGATTTAATAGTCGAAGTCGACGGCGTGATTGCTTTGACGTAACGCTCGTAGCGCTCGTTTCTCGCTTGTATTTTTTCGTTACCTTGCATCGTTAATCTCCGCTCCTACGGTTCTTATTTCGTTTTCTTCGGCGTTCATATCGAACACTAAGTCGGTTTCTCTCTTTTTCAGCATTGCAGTCACCTCTTGTTTAATATTCCGTCGATTGATTCTTTTTATGCGCGACAAAAAAGCGGCAACTCTCGTTACCGCTTATGCGTTGAATTTTAACTTGTATTTACTCCGCGACGTTACTTAAAGCTCTCGCGCAACTTTTCGATAATCTTCGTTTCCAGCCTGGAAACCTGCACCTGCGAAACGTTAAGCACTTTTGCCACCTCGCTTTGCGTCTTATCCTTATAATAACGCATGTAGACGATTTTGCGTTCTCGCTCGTCAAGCTTTTCTATCGAGTCCTTAATCAGCATTTTGTCGATAGTCGCGTCGGTCGGGTCGCCGTCGGTAAGCTTTTCGTATATGGATTGCCCCTGTTCGTCGTCGCCTTTATCGTAAATCGACACGGGAATTTTCGACGAATCCATAGTAAAAACGACTTCCTGCGGCTCGATACCGAATTTTTGGGCTATTTCTTCGATTGACGGGCTTCTGTCTTCCGAATTTTTGATTGAGTCAATGTAGTAGGCGATTTTACACGACATGGTTTTCGTTGTTCTCGACACCTTAACGTAACCGTCGTCGCGAAGATAACGTTTAATTTCGCCCATAATCATGGGCACGGCGTAGGTTGAAAACTTAACTCCGAACTCGGTGGAAAAGTTTTTTATCGCTTTTAGTAAGCCTATACAGCCGAGCTGGTATAAGTCGTCGTACTCGACGCCCTTGTTTTTATATCGGCGAAGTATACTCTTAATGAGCGGCGAATTGTTTTCCACCAGCACCGATTTTGCCAGATTATCGCCGTTCTGCGCCTTTTGTATCAGCTCGATAGCTTCGTTTTGTTCAAGCAAATTACCGCACCGCCTTTCAGTTTTCCCCGAAAGTCTTGGACATTTTTACCGTTACTCCTCCGCCGAGCGTTTCGGAAACCTGTATTTCGTCGGTAAAGGACTCCATGATGGTGAATCCCATACCGCTACGCTCGCGCTCGGGCTTGTCGGTGAAATACGGCTTCATGGCTTTTTCGATGTCGGCTATGCCTACGCCGTGGTCCTCGACCTCGATATGTATGGTGCGCCCGTCAATTTCCGCGCGAAGAACAATATCGCCGCAGGTTCCCTCATAGGCATGCACGATACAGTTCGTGACCGCCTCGGACACAACGGTTTTAATATCGTCGATTTCGTCGACGGTCGGGTTTAATTCAACGCAAAACGCCGCGATGACGTTACGCGCAAGCGCTTCGTTTTTACTGTATGACGGCAGTGTTATCTCGATGCGATTATCCATTTATGCCTCCTGAAGCTCGATTTTGGGCATTATGCCGTACACGCCCGACAGCGTTAAAATCTTATCGATTGTTTTCGATGGATTGGCGATAAAAATCGGCACGCCCACCGCGCTCAGTTTCTTATACCTACCGAGAAGCACGCCTATACCCGTGCTGTCCATAAACTTCAATTCCGACATTTCGATGATAACCTTGCGTATCTCGCCGATTGAAATAGCTTCGTCCAGCTCGCTGCGCACCAAGGCAGCCGACCCCTCGTCCAATTCTCCGCTAAGCCCGACGTATAGCGTCGCGCCTACAAGCTTACTTTCTATCAATTTCGTTCCTCCTTTTGCGTCGCTTCGATTTTAACATTCTTTGCCGCGCACTATTTTGACGAATATCCTCGAAAATCGGCTACGGTTGTCGAAAACGTATCGCGTGCGTTTTTCCTGATATTTATCGCCGTCGACAGAGCCGTTTCACTCGTTCTTTTATCGTAGAAAAAATAGTTAAAAATTTTTTATTTTTACCTTGATTTTTCCTTGACAAACATGTCGCGTTTGTAGTATTATAAACAGGTCAGCGCAAGATGGTTTCGGGGTGTAGCGCAGTTGGTAGCGCACGTGGTTTGGGACCATGGGGTCGGGAGTTCGAGTCTCTTCACCCCGACCAAAACTTCAAGCCGCCTTGATTCTAGGGCCTTTAGCTCAGTTGGTTAGAGCAACCGGCTCATAACCGGTCGGTCCGGGGTTCAAGTCCCTGAAGGCCCACCACTTCCCCTTCTTGGTGCTGTTCCACTTTTTGTGGCCTGGTAGTTCAGATGGTTAGAACGCTAGCCTGTCACGCTAGAGGTCGAGGGTTCGACTCCCTTCCAGGTCGCCATTTTTTTAGCCTCGATAGCTCAGTCGGTAGAGCAGGAGACTGAAAATCTCCGTGTCGGTGGTTCGATTCCGCCTCGAGGCACCATTATTGCCGAAGTAGCTCAATGGCAGAGCAACTGATTTGTAATCAGTAGGTTGCGGGTTCAACTCCCATCTTCGGCTCCAAGCAAGGCGGACTTCCCTTCTATCGGAAGTCCTAAGTCTTAAAAATGCACCCACAGCATAGCTTGGCTAAATATGGACGGGTTCCCGAGTGGCCAAAGGGAGCAGACTGTAAATCTGCCAGCTCCGCTTTCGGTGGTTCGAATCCACCCCCGTCCACCAAAAAAACGAAACACGAGCGTAAATCGCCCGTGTTTCGTTTTTTTGACAGACAGGACGTGGACGAACAAGATTTTTTGCAAAAAAATCTTGTTCGCGAACCGACGCGCAGCGTTAGTTCCAAATGTTGCCGTAATGCCGGCAACCGCTATCCACTCTCCGCGACTATGTTGATTTACAAGTTTATTGCAAACTACGCGAACCAATGCCATGTGTTATACCACCATACGGCGCGCAACATAATCCTTATAATAGAAAAACACGCCAAGACAATATCGCTTAGCGTGTTTTTTGGTCTACCTGAGCGGGCTCGAACCGCTGATCTCGGGAGTCGGAGTCCCGTATGTTATCCAACTGCACCACAGGTAGTCAAGGTGCGAAGCTCGCACCTACAATAGCGTCACTTTAACAGAAACGCAACTCTGTTTTTGAGATTTTTGTAGCTGTCGACGACGGTGTAATTAAGACCGCCGTCCTTGATGTGCGCGTCGTTGCCGCCGGTACCGAAATCGTCGCCTACAAACATCACATCGTCCTTTGTGAGTCCGTGCTCGTTCATGTATCTTGTAAGCGCGTTGTACTTGTTAAACTGCTTTTTAACGATGTCGAATGACGACGAACCGCCGATAAACACGTTAAAATCTTCAAACAAACTGCACACATAGTCGTACATGACGGCGCGTTTCTTTCTGTCCGGGTCGAAAGCAACTTTATCCCGAATATCGGCTTCACCGCCGAGAAGCGGCAAAGTAACCGCACCCGTGTCGTGAAAAACAACGTTATCTCCGACATAATGCGTATAGCCGTACTTCTCGCGAATTTTATTCATCGCGGCGACGAAATAATCTCTGTCGACCGAATAAAACTCGCTCCTGACGATTTTGAATTCGCCCTTGTCTATTACCGACTCCTGCATTCCGTAAAAACCGATAATATCTATGGGATATTCGTTCATCTGACGGTAAATCCGCTCGCAGCCGCCTGCGCCTACCATTATGAGTTTGTAGCGCGCGCTAAGCTCGTCGAGCACATCCTTGTTAAACTGTTCGAGCTTGCTCCTATGCTGAGTGAGCGTACCGTCCAAATCGAACGCAATTAGCTTGTACATAACGCCTCCGTTTCACACTTTTCCTATTATATACCAAAACGGCAAATAAGTCAAAGCGTTGACGCGGCTTATTGGAATAAAAGTATAAAACTTATCGACGGATTTCGTGATTTGTCGATAAATCGTTTACACCGAAATCAAAATATGCTACAATATACGAGGTGTTATCGGTTTGCTATGTTTGCTTTTAATGCAATATAACGGGCAAAAATCAGACTTTTTTGCTATTTTCTTAAAACACGGTTTTGTGTTATAATTCAAAGGTAGATTTCGGAACGACAAACATTCCGAGAACAAGGAGAATACTATGAAATTTTTAGACGACGACTTTTTGTTAAGCACCCCTATTGCGCGTAAACTTTTCCACGACTACGCCGAAAAATTACCGATAATCGATTACCACTCGCACGTTGTCCCCAAAATGATTGCCGACGACGTTAATTTTGAGTCCATAACCGAGTTGTGGCTGGGCGGCGACCACTACAAGTGGCGACTGATGAGAAACTGCGGAATACCCGAGGAGCTTATTACCGGTAACGCGGACAACTACGCTAAGTTCGAGGCTTTTGCTTCGATTATGCCGCTACTTATCGGCAATCCGATGTACGTCTGGTGTCACCTCGAACTGAAACGTTATTTCGGCTATGACGGCACGCTGAATAAGGACACCGCGCGCGAGGTTTACGAGCTTTGCAACGAAAAGCTTAAGAGAAAGGAGTTTTCTGTAAAGAATATAATTAAACGCTCGAACGTTGACGTGGTTTGCACGACCGACGACCCGGTGGACGACCTTGCCTCTCACAAGGCGATTGCCGCCGACAAAACATTCGACGTCAAGGTACTTCCCACTTTCCGCCCGGATAAAGCGTTGAACATTGCCATGCCGACATTTGCAGATTATGTGAAAAACCTTTCCGAAACTGCCGGCGTTAAAATCGCGACTGCGGACGATATGCTCGCCGCTCTTACAAAACGCCTCGATTATTTTGTCGAAAACGGCTGCTTTATTTCCGACCACGGCTTGACCAACTACACTTATGCAGACTGCACCGGCGATGAAGCGACCGAAATTCTGCAAAAACGTCTTGGAGGAAAAGCGGTTACCGACCTCGAAGTCGAAAAATACACCACTTATCTGCTTGTCGCGCTCGGCAAGGAATATGCAAAGCGCAACGTTGCGATGCAGCTCCACGTCAGTTGTCTTAGGAACCCGAACACAGCAATGTTCAACAAGCTCGGACCGGATACCGGCTTCGATACCATAAACTCCTCTTCCGAGCCGCTGAAATTCGCAAAGTTGCTCGACGCGCTCAACAGCGCGGACGCACTGCCGAAAACGATTATCTATTCCCTTGACCCGGGCGACAATCGTCTATTGGAAAGTATTATCAACGCGTTCCAGGGCGGCGTACCCGGCAAGGTGCAACACGGCAGTGCATGGTGGTTCAACGACTGCAAGTTCGGCATGATAGACCACTTCAAGGCGCTTGCCGAGGACGGCGTTTTCGGTAACTTTATCGGCATGCTTACCGACTCGAGAAGCTTCGTTTCCTACACTCGTCACGAATACTTCCGCAGAATCGTATGCGGATTCCTGGCGGCTCAAGTAGAGAGCGGCGAGTTCCCCGAGGATTACGACGCACTCAAGACCGTTGTGGAAAACGTTTCTTACTACAACGCAAAACGCTATTTCGGACTTTAATTAGACGTCCGATTCGAGGTGAACGTGAATATCGATGTATGCGTAAAAAACGCGCTTGACAAAAAACTGAACGTCTATTTTATCGCAACCGCCGATAAGCAAACGCATGTCGACGTGCGCGCGGTTGTGCCGGCTAACCCCGGGTGTAATTGCTATTCGGTGGCAAAAGCTTATACCGCGCTCGGAGTGGGTATTTGCTATGACCGCGGACTACTCGCACCCGAGACGACAGTAGGCAAAGTACTCGGAAAATACTTCACCCCTGCCGTCGATGAAAAGTGGCGCGACGTTACCGTCGACAGATTGCTTCGACACAGAAGCGGCGTTAAGGATTGCCTGCTCGATATCGACGTTTTGGACGCGTCAAAATTCGACACGACGGATTATTTACAAATCGTTTTGTCGCAAAAAATAGCGGACGCTTCGGGCGAATATTTCAGATACACCGACGATGTCTACTATCTGCTGTCGATGATTATCTGCGAAGCGTCCGGGCAGAATCTGACCGACCTGCTCCGCCGTCCTCTCATGGAGGTTATGAAATTCAAGGAACTCGCCTGGAGCGTCTGCCCTCGTGGCTATGCGTTGGGCGGCACGGGATTGTACCTGCGCACCGAGGATATGGTCAAATTGGGTGCATTGTATCTTCGCCGCGGCGATTGGAACGGCACTCGCGTAGTTTCCGAGGAATGGGTGCGGCTCTCCGTTGAAAATTGTTACGGCTTCGATTCAAACAACAACGGACTTGTCGTTAAGGGCGGCATGCGCGGACAAGTGCTTGCGATAGATTTTAATAACGAAATCGCGTATGCTTATCACGGCTTCGGCAGCTATAAAATGGCTGACGTAATCATCGATTAAAAGCAACTAAAAAGCGCGTCGAAAATATCGGCGCGCTTTTTGTATGCAAAAATATAGAAAGAAACGGACAAAAATTCTCGTCCGTTTCTTTTGAAAATCGCTGCTATATACGGAAAAACGTTAGATTTTTTCGGTAATCTTAGCTGCCTTTCCGTAGAGGTTACGCAGATAGTAAAGTTTTGCTCTTCTGACCTTACCATGGCGAACCACTTCGATTTTGTCGATTCTGGGCGAGTGAATGGGGAACGTTCTCTCGATGCCTACGCCGAAAGAAACTCTGCGGACGGTAATCGTCTCGCGAACGCTGCCGTTCTTCTTTGCGATGACGATGCCCTCGAAAGCCTGCAAACGCTCTCTCGTGCCCTCGACGACCTTGACGTATACTTTGACGCTGTCGCCCACTGCGATTGCAGGGACTTCGCTCTTCATATACTCTTTCTCGATTGCTTCAATAATCTTACTCATGATGACTACCTCCTATTTATCAACGTGTTCTTATAAACCGTCTGTTTACATCGGACCACGCGAGTCAACTGCAATATTATACATTATTTGCATGCCGTTTGGCAAGCGTTTATAAGCGATTTTTACAAATAATCGCGATTTTTAGCGTTACATGTTGCCGTATTCTGCGCTTTCTCTGAATTCACGCACGAAATCGAGGAATCTATCTTCCATAATTGCCTCGCGAATGCGCTTCATAAGCCTGATAAGATACGTTATATTGTGCAGGCTGAGCATTCTTCCGCCCAGGATTTCCTCGACGTTTACGAGGTGGCGAAGGTACGCCTTGGTATAATTTCTGCAGCAATAGCAATCGCAACTTTCGTCAAGCGGAGTAAAATCTTCTTTATACTTGCCGTTGCGCACGACAACCTTACCCTTAGACGTAAACGCCGTGCCGTTTCGTGCGATTCTAGTGGGAAGCACGCAGTCGAACATGTCTATTCCGCGCAGCACCCCTTCGACAAGGCAATCGGGGCTGCCCACGCCCATGAGGTAACGCGGCATGTTTACGGGATAATACGACTGCATCATGTCCATTATGGAATACATGCGCTCTTTCGGTTCGCCCACGGACAGTCCGCCTATTGCAAGTCCGCATTCGGCGTAAGGAATAGTTTCTTTCAACGATTGCAGGCGCAAATCGTCAAACATGTTACCCTGTACAATCGGAAACAGCATTTGCTCTTTTTTCTTATGATACTTCTTGCACCTGTCGAGCCAGTTCAGCGTAATCTTCATCGCCTTTTCTGCTTGAGCGTGGTCGGCGCCGTACTCGCTGCAAACATCGAAAGCCATGATAATGTCCGAACCGAGCGAGTTTTGTATTTCCATCGAAATTTCAGGCGTGATAAGGTGCCTGCTGCCGTCGATATGCGAGTTGAACGTAACGCCCTCTTCGGTAATTTTTCTGATACCGGCAAGCGAGAAAACCTGAAATCCGCCGCTGTCGGTCAGAATAGGCTTATCCCACGCCATAAACTTATGCAGTCCGCCCGCTTTCTCGACCAACTTGTGCCCGGGGCGCATGTACAGGTGATAGGTGTTCGACAATATTATTTCCGCGCCGGCGTCGTTAAGCTCGCTCGGAGTCAGCGTTTTAACCGTTGCTTGCGTGCCAACGGGCATGAAAACGGGCGTTTGTATTACGCCGTGCGGAGTGGTAAGCTCGCCTACTCGCGCGCCCGATTGTTTGCAAACGTGTATAGTTTTGTAACTGAAATTGCTCATACTGTCCTTTACTGTTCATCCTTCGGTTTACCCGTAATAAAGCATGCGTCGCCGAAACTGAAAAATCTGTATCTTTCTTTAACTGCCGTTTCGTACATTTTAAGCGCGTTTTCTCTACCCATAAACGCAGAAATAAGCATTATAAGCGTAGATTCGGGCAAGTGGAAGTTAGTCACCAGCGCGTCGACAGCCTTAAATTTATAAGGCGGATAAATAAAAATGCTCGTTTCGCCGCTCTCGGCATGCAGCTTTCCGTCCCTGAACGCACTCTCAAGCACTCTCACGGAAGTTGTGCCCACCGCGATTATTCGTCTGCCCTCGGCTTTTGCGGCGTTTATCTCGTCGGCAGCTTTCTGCGTGACGCAATAGTACTCGCTGTGCATTTTGTGCTCGGTTATGTCGTCGGCTTTTACCGGTCTGAACGTGCCTAGCCCGACGTGCAACAGTACCTCTACTATTTCTACGCCCATCGCGCGAAGCTTGTTTAGTAGTTCCGGTGTGAAGTGAAGTCCGGCGGTCGGTGCGGCGCTGGAGCCGTTTTCCTTTGCGTAAACGGTCTGGTAGCGCTCCTGCTCTTTCAGCTTTTCGTGGATGTATGGCGGAATCGGCATTTCGCCTATCGCGGACAGTACGTCCTCGAACACTCCGTCGAACGTAAAACGCACCTTTCTCAGCCCCTCTCCCTCATACTCGATTACCTCGGCGCTAAGCTTGTCGGAAAAGACGAATTTCGCGCCGACGGAAGCCTTTTTCGCCGGCTTTACAAGCACTTCCCAATCGGTCAGGTTTATTCTCTTGTGCAGCAAAAACTCTACCTTTGCGCCGGTCACGGCTTTTACGCCGTAAATTCGCGCAGGCAAAACGCGCGTATTGTTGATGACGAGTACGTCGCCCTTATGTAAATAATCCGGGAGGTCGTAAAAATGCTTGTGCTCGATTGTATTTGCGCTGCGGTCGTAAACGAGCAGGCGCGAAGCGTCCCTCGGCTCAATCGGCGTTTGCGCAATCAGCTCCTCGGGAAGCTCGTAGTAAAAATCGCTTTTGTTCATAGGTTATCTATTCCTCCGTGGCGTTGTCGAACATGTTAAGCTGTTTGAATTTTGCCTCGGCAAACGGCTTGCCCAAGTGCGCATAGGCGCCTTTCAGACACACTCTGCCGCGCGGAGTACGAGCGACAAACCCGAGCTGTAATAAGTACGGTTCGATAACGTCCTCGATAGTGCCTGCGTCTTCGTTGATTGCGGCGGCAATGGTATCGAGTCCGACGGGTCCTCCGTTAAATTTCGTTATCATCGCGTCCAGCATCTTGCGGTCGATGAGGTCGAGCCCCAACTCGTCTATCTCCAAAAGCTCTAACGCTTTCTTTACAATGCCGATTTCAATCACGCCTTCACCGATTACTTCGGCAAAGTCGCGAGCGCGCTTTAGCAGCCTGTTCGCTATTCGCGGAGTTCCCCTTGAACGCTTTGCGAGCTCGAGCGCCGCGTCCGGCTCGATTTCTATGTTAAGTATTTTCGCCGAGCGGTTTATGATTATCGCAAGTTGCTCGGGGGTGTACATTTCAAGTCTGCATATTACGCCGAAGCGGTCTCTGAACGGTCCCGTCAGCATGCCCACTCTCGTCGTTGCGCCGATAAGCGTAAACTTATTGAGGTTTATGCGCATGGTCTTTGCCGCAGGACCTTTTCCGAGCACTATGTCGAACGCGTAGTCCTCCATCGCCGAATACAGCTTCTCCTCGACGGAGCGATTGAGCGCATGGATTTCGTCGACGAAAAGCACGTCGTTTTCTTCGAGATTGGTAAGTATAGCCGCCAAATCGCCGGCTCGTTCTATTGCCGGTCCGCTGGTGATTTTGAGCGAAACGCCCAGCTCGTTTGCGATGATATGCGACATCGTGGTTTTGCCTAAGCCGGGAGGTCCGTAAAGTAAAACGTGGTCAAGCGCGTCGTGACGTTTTTTGCAAGCCTCGATAAACACCTTCAAGTTGTTCTTCACCTTGTCCTGACCGATATAATCGTCAAAGGTTTTCGGGCGCAGCGAGGTTTCGATTTCCTCGTCGTAGGAATTCATCGAGCTGGAAATAAATCTTTCGTCATCCATTTTGCCTCTCCTAAGCGTTCTTCAGCGCCGCGTACACAAGTTCTTCTAGCGTCATGCCGTCCTTTTGCACTCTGAGCACCGCCGCTTCCGCTTCTTGCCGCGAATATCCGAGCGTCATAAGCGCAAGCGTCGCGTCGTCGTTTGCGCTCGCGGCAGTCGCAGTCGGAGTCATAAGCTCCTCGCCCGAAACCGCCTCGTAATCCTTGCTCACCTTGTCGCGAAGCTCCAACGCTATGCGTTCGGCTGTCTTTTTGCCTACGCCCTTGATTTTCGACAGCGCCTTGACGTCGGCGCGTACCACCGCCGCGGCAAATTGCTCGGTAGTCATGCCGCTGAGTACGGTAATCGCAAGCTTCGGTCCAACTCCGCTGACCGCCAAAAGTTCTAAAAACATGGCTTTTTCGCGCTCGGACGAAAAACCGAAAAGGCTTACGCCGTCCTCGCGTACGCTGAGATAGCAATAGATTTTAACCTCGCCTTCGCGACCCGATAGCTCGCAAAGCGTATTAGCGCTCACGCTGAGTTCGTAACCTATTCCACAGCTTTCCACGACGACATAACCGTCGCCTGATTCGGTTATTCTACCTCTTATGTAAGAATACATATTATCTCCAAAATGTTTTAGTTGAGTATGCGTTGATTAAAGCCGCAGGTATTTGCGTGACAAATCGCAATCGCCAGAGCGTCGGCGGCGTCGTCGGGCTTCGGCTCGGTTTTAAGCCCGAGCATCATCTTTACCATATACTGTATCTGTTTTTTATCGGCGCGCCCGTTGCCGGTGAGCGACTGCTTCACCATGAGCGGCGTATATTCGTACAGTCTGCCGCATTCGTGCACGGCGCAAAGCAATATAACGCCTCTCGCTTGCGCTACTTTGATGCCGGTAGTGATGTTCGTGTTGAAAAACAATTCTTCCACGGCGATTTCGTCAGGACGGAACTTTTTAATCAACACGTTCAGAGAGTCATAAATCATCGCGAGTCGCGCGGCGATACCTTCGTCCTTAGGCGTCTGTATCACTCCGTAATCGATGGGAACGATTTTGCTTCCGTTTTTTTCTATTACGCCGTAGCCTATTGTGCCGTACCCGGGGTCAACGCCTAAAATTATCAAAATATGCTCCTAATTTCTTGATATTTTGCGAAAAATATATTATTATAATAATGATATTATTTATTTGCTTTTATGTCAAGTAAATGGACCTCGGCGAGCGAAACTCGACGTAAATTTAATCACACGGGAGCAAAATCATGAAATTCTGGCAGGGAAAATTCAACGAAGGACAAAGTTCCGAAATCAAGCGCTATCTGTCGACTTATTCCTTCGACAAGCGACTTTACAAGCACGACGTAATGGGCAGCATCGCTCACTGCACGATGCTGGGCGAGCAAGGAATAATTTCAGCCGAAGAAGCAGCTGTACTCAGAAACGCGCTGACCCAAATCTTTTACGATATAACCGCAGGAAAACTCGCGGCGGATAACGAGACGAGCGTGTTTGATTTCCTCGACGGCGTTTTGTGCGAAAAGGTAGGCGAAATCGGTAAGAAAATAAATATCGCTCGCACGCCATCCGACAGGTTCGCGCTCGATATGAGAATGTACGCCGACGACGCTTACGCCGAAATCATGAACGCGTTGAAGGCTCTTGTCGAAACGTTAATCGGCATAGCCGAAAAAAATTATTCCGTTATTATGCCGACTAGCTACCGCGGAATTAAGGGGCAGCCCACCACGCTCGCGCACACGTTGACCGCGTTCGCCGAAGCGTTTGTCCGCGATATAGAAAGGCTTAGCGACGCGAAGGTCAGGGCTTCCGTAATGCCGCTGTACAGCGCTTACGGAACGGGCGTGAGATATAACGTCAATCGCAAGCGAGTTGCGGAGCTGTTAAAGCTTTCTGTAGTTTCGCAAAACTCGCTCGACGCGCTTACCGATATAGATTACGTCGCGGAATTTGTTTCCGCAGCTTCGCTGATTTCGGCGCATATTCTGAGAGCCTGCCGCGCTTACCTCGATTGGCATAAAAACGAGTTCGTAATCCCCGACCCTGCCGTCAACGTCGATTCTGCGCTGCTGCCGTCGCAAAACGTGCCGGCGGTTATCGAAACGCTGATTTCAAAATCGGAAAAGCTTTGCCATATTACTATTGACAACAGCGCGCTGACCGGCTCGGTTTATTACACTCAATCGATTTACGATTGCGCAGAAACGTTTTTCGGCGCAGAAGCCGCAATCAAGTCCTGCATCGATTCTCTCGACTCCATAGTTTTGGGATATTCCTACAACGAACAGGCTATGCTGAAAGCCGCCACCAACGACTTTACCGTCGCGCGCGATTGCGTCGATTACCTTATCGATAAGGGCGCGGACATCGACGACGCATACGATACGGTGGGCAAGCTTTGCGAATACTGCGCAGCCGTCGGAAAGCGCCTCGATACAATCGATTACGAGATTTATGCAGGGGCTTCCAATTTGTTTGAAAACGATATTATTCCTGCAATGCGGCTGAAAAACGCCACTCGCCTGCGTAAGCACGATGGCGAGCCCGGAGAGGTTGCGGTTCGCGCCGAAATCCGCACGCTCCAACGCAAATTAAAAAAGCTTTTCGCATAAACAAATAATACATCGTCGACTCTTAACGGGCAAAAACGCAAATTTATCCGTTATATTATAATTTTCCACACAAGGAAACTATTATGATTGATTTTAATAAGAGCATATTTGAAAATAAACGGGCTAAACGCACCCCGTTTTTAGTCGCTCACCGCGGCGTTAACGGCGCAAACGTACCGTGCAATACGATATTGGGGTACAAAGCGGCGGTTGAACAGGGCGCGGACGTAGTAGAAATCGACGTTACGAAAAGCAAGGACGGCGAGTACTTCGTTTTTCACCCCGGAATGGAGCCGGTCTTTCTCAAGTGCGGAAAATATATTCCCGACATGACGGCGAGCGAAGTGAAAGAAACTCCTCTTCTCAATCTCGACGAAGTTAAAACGCACTACCGCGTCCCCACTCTTCGTGAAGTTTTACTCTTCCTGAAAGACAAAGCGTATATAAACGTAGACAAATTCTGGACGGACATAGATGGAATTTCCCACGTCATCAGGGAATGCGGAGTCGAAAAACAGGTAATAGTCAAAACTCCTGCCGAACAAGCTTATTACGAACAAGTCGAAAAGTACGCGCCTGATATGATGTTTATGCCGTTGGCGCGCCATACCGATACCGTAACCGAAACGCTTAAAAATCGCAATATCAACTATATCGGCATCGAAGCGCTGTTCGACAGTCTTGACGACGAGGTAGCTTCTCCTGCATACATCGAAAAAATGCACGCCCAAAAGCTTTTGGTTTGGGCTAACTCAATCGTATATAACGAAGCCGACATAATTTCCGCCGGACTTACCGACGACGCGTCGCTCGAGTACGGCGGCGAATACGGCTGGAAAAAGCTTGCCGAACTCGGCTATGACTTTATTCAAACCGATTGGTTGCTTGCAGCAAAGCTCTGTTTGGAAAAATAAATACTATCCGCTCATTATATCTAAAAAAAGCATGCGCTCTTCTGCTCGCATGCTTTTATCGTATTTCGTTTAGTTGTTATTAAGTTATAAAACGATGATTTTTGCTTCCATTGGCGCGAGTTCGACTTTGCCTAAGTCGACTGTGCCGTGCTTCGTATAAGCTTTTGCCGCTGTTTCCTGCGCGCCGGTATACAGGTTAATCAGAAACATGCAAGCGCGGTCGGAGTCCTCGAACATAGTCGCGTAAACCGTTCGGTTAGAATTCTCCACGCAAGGTTTCGCGCCGAAACCAGCTAATATATCCTCTAGCATTGCTACCTGATTAAAGTCGGTGGTCAGCCACGTTCCGCCGATATAAACGATTTCGCCGTTTCCGAAACGCTTTTTGAATCCTAAAACGTTTTCGCCAGTTGAGTCGGTGGCAAATACCTCCGCTCCGACGGGTAGTTTGGCTATCTTATTGGCGCAATTTATTCGGAAAACTCGCCTTCCTCCGATAAGCGTAACGCTGTCGCGAGAATCGTTTTCCGCGAATTGCACGTCGCCGATGAAATCGCGAAGCTCGGTGCACGGTTCAAAATCATTATCCGTAACGGGTATCGTCGAAAGAAGCAAAAGTTTGCCGCCGCGCTCGACAAAATCTATGACGTTTCTTTGCGCCGCTTCAGACATATTGTCGGGCGAGCAAATTATAAGCGGCTTGGCTACGTCGAGCTTGTCCTCGATAATCGTGTACGCGCCCGAGTACTTGCCGCTGAGCAACGAAAACGTCACGCAGCGATCCATGTCGAATTGCGCCTTCAATGTATTTTTAGCACCGGCTTTTGCTGCATATTGGTTGCCTCTCAAAGTTTGCCATTCGGTTCCGATTTGCACGGAGGAAACGCGCTCGACTCCGCACAGCCATTCGTTTTCATGAAGCGTCTTATGAAAATCAATCAGCGCGCCATAGGTATCTCTGACTTTGCCGTCGGACGAAACAAACGCGCAAAAATCATAATCGTCACACGTTATACCCGTCCCCGGCAGGTTTTTTCCGCCCGTGAATATGTAGTAATTCACTCCTCTCATGCCGGCAGCAAGGTTAGCCATATAGCAAGCGTATAAATCGTTTCTGAGAATAGGCGGAAGCTGCGACGGTGAGCCGCCGGGCATTTCAAAAACCACAGGCGGATTGCCGAGGCTTTTCAGTAAATCCGCCGCAAACATAACTCTGGCAAAATACTGCGGCGTAGGATTATTTTGCGCCCAATTTATGTCGAGAGCATAGTAATTGTCGACGCCCAGCAAAAACCTGTCGCCCATTCGCTTATTCAAGCCCTTGAACAACGGAATCATCGTGGGACCTGCTGCATTGTGACACAACGAAACGTCTATTCCGTCCGCTTTCAGCATGTTCGCAAGAACTTCGGCATACTCTTCTATCGTTTCGCAATAGAAATCGTGATAGTCCTTTCCCATTCTCGCGGCAGCTTTACCCTCTGCCTTTTCGGGCTTCGGATAAACTTCGGTAAAATCATTATATCGCGTTTCATAGGCTTTGTTTAGCACAGCAATGTCGCCGTACTTTTTACGCAAAAACGTCGGGTATCTGCCGTTTTTCGCCCCGAAGCCCATAGTTATTGCGTTGTAGTCAATCGAGCCGTGCCATTCCTGCGCGCCGATAAGCTCGTTGTCGAGCTGCACGGAAATTATAGGTCCGCCCGATGTGCTCAAATACGGCTTTATTGCCAATGAAAACTCTGCATACCACTTCTCGACCTTTTCCAAAAACAATGGGTGCAGATAGGAAACCGACTCGCGACTAAAAACCTTTCCGTCAATATCTCGTGCCAAGAGCTCGGGATAATTATTCACAAGCCAGCGAGGTAAGCCGCTGTTCACAAGCTCGGAGTACACATACGGACCCGGGCGAAGCACAAGCATAAGTCCCTTTTTGCCGACAAGCTTTATAAAGTCCGTCAAATCGCGTTCGTTGCAGTCGTCGAATAATATCTTACCTTCCTCGGGCTCGTGAATAAGCCACGGAACGTAAGACGCAACGCAATTGCCTCCGCACTCTATAAATAAGTCGAGCCGCCGGGACCAATCGCTTTTAGACACGCGAAAATACGGAAATTCGCCGCTGATTAAAAACTTTCGCTCGCCGTCAATGATTATGCTTGTGTTGTCAAAAGAAAACTTCATACCGTGTTCCTCCGAACAGATTTAAAATCTATATAATAACTAAATTACAGATAAAGTTACTTGGTTATCTATATCTTATCACAAAATATTGCTATTTTCAATGCAAAAGTTGTGTACATTTTTGCCGATATTGCCATAAACAACAATAAAAACGAACTCGTATTATTTCGAGTCCGTTTTGTATCGGAGTATTCTTTTCCGTTGCGCTTTATAAAATGTCGGCAAATACCGTCTGTCTGCACTGCTTGACGTATTCGTCAAAGATTTCGGTTTTAGGTTTCACGTTCAAAATGGTTTCGTTTCCCTTTGACGGCACGAGCAGATATTCGTTAAGCGAAAGTAAAAACTTTCTTTTATATTTTGAATTATCACACATGCTTTCGTGCTGTAATCCGTGATAAAAATCGTCCTCATACTTGTCGAGTATGCCGTTGTTGTGAAAACTGAAAATATCGTTGTTACTGAAAATTACATGGTCAAGCATAAATTTTCCGACCGAGCTCAGTGCGTCGAACAATCGTTTAGTCATCTGCAAATCTTCAATCGACGGCGCAACGTTGTTTGAGGGATGATTGTGCGCGATCATAACGAATGTAGCGCCGTCGCGCGTTGCCTTTGCAAGAATGTCGGAAACGCTCACGGTAATTCCGCCGCTCTCGGCGCCCTCCGCGAAAAAGCTTTTAATGACTTTACAGTTCGAGTCCAGAAGAGTCAGACAAAAGCACTCGTTCTTTCTTCCGATAAACTGCGGAAACATGTACATAATGCCGCCTTCGGGCGTATTCATATCGGGAGATTTAATGCGGACGAGGCTCGCCTTCATGGCTTTTCTGACCATGGAAAATTCGCTTGCCAGCAGGTAAGCGGCCGCGGTAGTCATGTTCTTTACCTTAAACAATTCCAGCGGCGTGGCGCACAGTACCGCGTCAAGCGAGCCGAAAGTTCTCAACAGCTCGTGAGCCAGCTCGTTTGTATCCTTTCTGGGAATAACCAGCGACAAATGAAATTCAAGAGCCTCGTGGTCCTCAAATACGTTCATCTCGGGGTTTTCTTCAAACTTCTTGCGAAGTCGCTCCCTATGTCCTGCGTGCGGATTGTATTTCATTTCCTTTTTCGCGCATGCGGTTTTAATGTCATTAGTATACACTAAATCATTTTTCATAAGTAAATCCCCTTGTAAAAATACAAAGAACAACGAAAAGTAAAAAGCTACGGCTTAATTCCTCGTTTGTCCGTTGCCGAATATACAATACTTATAGGAAGTGAGTTCCCTAAGCCCCATCGGTCCCCTTGCGTGCAACTTTTGCGTGGAAATGCCCATTTCTGCGCCGAAGCCGTACTCAAAGCCGTCGGTAAATGCAGTCGAAGCGTTGTGATACACCGCCGCGCTGTCAATAAGTTTCATAAACGCGTTTTCGGCTTCGACGTCGTCGGATATAATAACGTCGCTGTGATGCGTTCCGTACTTGTTTATGTGGTCAATCGCTTCACTGTAATTCTTTACGACCTTACAGGATATTATCGCGTCTAGGTATTCGGCGTAAAAGTCATCTTCAGTAGCTTTTTCCACATCGGGAAACGCTTTTACCGTCTTTTCACAACCTCTGATAACCACTCCGCGCTCGCGTAAAGCGTCGATAACGACAGGCAGGACGGTGTTCACGGCGGCTTCGTCCACAACGATACTTTCAAGCGCGTTGCATACGCTGGGACGACGAAGCTTTCCGTTCAATATTATTTTTTTTGCGATTTCCGGGTCAGCCGATTTGTGAATGTAGGCATGGCAATTCCCTGCGCCCGTTTCTATTACGGGTACAGTCGACTGCGTAACCACCGTTTGGATGAGTTTCGCAGAGCCGCGCGGAATGAGTACGTCTACTAGTCCTCTCGCCGTCATCAGCTCGTGCGAACTTTCGTGCGACAGGTCCTCTACAAGCTGAATAAAGTCGCTTTCGTATCCGTGCGAGGATAACGCTTTGGTAATAGCGTCGACGATTGCGCGATTGGAGGCATAGGAGCTTTTGCTTCCTCGCAGCACTATCGCATTCGAGGTTTTAATGCAAAGACCTATAGCGTCGGCGGTAACGTTGGGGCGCGCTTCGTAAATTATTCCGACTACGCCGAACGGCACTCTTACTTTTTTCAGCAGCAGTCCGGCGTGGTTGTACCATTCGTCGATCACTTCCCCGACGGGGTCGGCAAGCTCGATAAGCTTCATCAAACCGTCGCTCATACTCTTGACTCGAGCTTCGTTGAGCGTCAACCTGTCGAGCAAAAACTGCTGCATGCCGCTGTTCGCCGCAATATCGCGAGCGTTGGCTGCAAGTATTTCGTTCGTCGATGAAACAAGAGCTTCGGCGGCAATGCGGAGCATGTCGTTTTTAGCTTCCGTTGTAAGCGAGGAAAGATATCGAACCGAAGCCTTAGCTCGCTCGCAGTTTTCTCGCACCGAAATCATTATTCTTCTTCCTCGTCTGTTTCGGGTAAATCGGCGTTATGGAAAACGTTTTGAACATCGTCGTTCTCTTCGAACATATCTATCATTTTAATAAATTTCTCAGCAGCGGCGTCTGCAAGCGGAACGGTCATTTGCGGTATGCGGTCAATTTGACTGCTGGCAAATTCGTAGCCCAGGTTGCGAAGATTGTCGCACACCGTGGCAAAATCGGCGGGCGACGTCAAAATCTCGTAGGCATCCTCGTCCACGTTGAAATCTTCTGCGCCTGCGTCAAGCGCCGTCATCATCATTTCGTCGTCATCCATGCCGGGTTTCTTCTCGATAAGGATAACGCCCTTGGAATCAAAAAGGTACGACACGCAGCCGTTAGTGCCCATCGAGCCGCCGAATTTATCGAAAATGTGGCGAACGTCGCCGGCGGTACGATTTTTGTTATCGGTAAGCGTTTCGACAATCACGGCAACGCCGTTCGTGCCATAGCCTTCGTAAACTACCGACTCGTAATTTATGCTACCCAACTCACCGCTCGCTTTCTTTATGCTACGGCTGATATTGTCGTTGGGCATGTTTGCCGCTTTGGCTTTTGCAATAACCGTTCTGAGTGCGGAGTTGCTGTCGGGGTCGGGGCCGCCGGCTTTGACTGCAACCGCTATCTCGCGACCTATCTTAGTAAACACCTGCGAACGCGCCGCGTCGGTTTTTCCTTTTGCTCTCTTGATTGTCGACCATTTGCTATGCCCTGACATAATACTCTTCTCCTAAAAATATTTAAGTTTTCTGCGCGAAAACCACACATACGAAATTATAGCATATTCAACCGAATTTGTAAAATGTTGTAATACTGTTTTTATAAAGTTGATTTATTTTTATGCGTTTATATGCTCCACATTACTGCCGGCGGCGCTTCCTGGAAATAGCCGACATGCAAACGCTCAATCGATTTTGTTTCCGAAGGCAAGCAAGTACATCAAAACCGAAGCGGAAACGCCTGCGTTCAGCGATTCTCCGCTTAACATTGGCAAACATAATACTTCGTCTGACGCAGTAATCACGTTGTCAGACAAGCCGTTCGCCTCATTCCCGATACACAAACAGGCTTTTTTAAGCTTTTTTTCATATTCAAACGCGTTAGCCCCACCCATATCGGCTGAAATAATTGTATAACCGTTTTCTTTTAATTGTGTTAACGTAGATTCGTCGCTTTTAAAAATATTGACTCTGGAAATTGCCGACATCGCGCTTCTTACAACTTTCGGATTATAGCAGTCGACGCAATCATAGCAATACACATCGATAAAACCCGTTGCCAAAGCCGTTCTGATTATTGTCCCCATATTGCCCGGGTCCCTTATTCTATCGAGAAACAGCGCGTATTCGGCGTTATAATCCGGAGTGGTTTTCTTTATATTTGCAACGCAAATCACGCCCTGATTGTTTTCGGTATCGCATAGTTTTGCAAATACGCCGTCCGCAACAACGATATGCGGCCTCCCGGGAAACTCATCCGCATATTTATTAAACGAACTCTCCGAAAAAATCAGCTCCGGCTCAGATAAATAATCCAGACTGTCTTTTACGACTCGATACCCCTCTATATGATATTTTCCGAGCTCGTCGCGGTATTTCTTTTCTTTTAACGCCCGAATTGTTTTTATTTTTTGATTGTCAACCGACGTGATGACCATTAATAAATCTCCGAAATCACACGTTGTAAAAAGAGTACCCGTTTACGTGCGAGTACTCTCAAACAACTTATTTTGCGATTGCCTTGGAAGCGGTTTCGGCAAGCGCCTTGAATGCGTTTGCGTCGTTTACCGCAATGTCGGCAAGCACCTTTCTGTTAAGATTGATGCCGACAGTCTTAAGTCCGTACATAAATCTCGAATAAGACATACCGTTCTGACGAGCTGCCGCATTGATACGAGCAATCCACAACTTACGGAAATCTCTCTTTTTACGACGTCTTCCGATGAAGGCGTACATTTGCGACTTCATCACCGCTTCGCGAGCGATACGGTACGAACGCGACTTGGAGCCGAAATAGCCCTTCGCGAGCTTCATAATTTTGCGACGTTTCTTAACTGCATTTACTGCTCTTTTAATTCTCATAGTAGACCTCCGTTATTTCTGAATCATAACGTGCAAAGTTGCCGCCTGTTTTTCAGAACCCATATACGCACCCTGTCTGAGTCCCATCTTTCTCTTGCTGGACTTTTTGGTCAGGATATGATTCTTACCCTGCTGTGCGCGTTTGATTTTACCGCTTTTCGTCGTGCGGAAGCGTTTCTTTGCTCCGCTATGGCTTTTCATTTTTGGCATTTGAGTTGCCCTCCGTAATGTAATTTATTTTTTAGGAGCCAAAATCATCAGGATATTTCTACCCTCGGTCATCGGCTTTTTGTCGAATATGCACTCATCCTTGACAATGTTGTAAAAGTCGTTCATGACCTCTACGCCGATAGTCGCATGAGCCTGTTGCCTACCTCTCATTCTGATTGACACCTTGACCTTATCGCCGCCTTTAAGGAATTTAAGGCACTGCTTAGCTTTGGTTTCGAGGTCATGCGTGTCGATTGTCATCGACAGCCATATTTCTTTAAGGTCGGTCACTTTTTGATTTTTGCGAGCATCTTTTTCGCGCTTCGCCGCGTCGAACTTGAACTTGCCGTAATCCATAATCTTGCAAACCGGCGGCGTCGCCCCTTGATTGATTTTAACAAGGTCAAGATTCTTTTCGTCGGCAATTCTGTTTGCCTCGCGAGCGCTCATAATGCCGAGCTGCTGACCGTTTTCATCGATAACGCGAATTTCCGAATCGGTAATTCTCTCGTTAATCTCTACTTCCTTATTGATAACAGTAGTCCTCCAAAAAAAATTGAGCGGTACATAGATTTACCGCTCAAAACTACACAATAATCGATAATGAATTGCGCGTTACACGGTCCGAGGAACCCGACCGGTGAGAATAAATCTACTTCCAACCTGAATTATTGTACACTATCGCAGATAATTTGTCAAGAAAATTTAACGCTATTTCAAAACTTTTTCGTCGTTTTCGTATTTAATCTTCGCAAAGAAGTCCGCATAGGTCATCGCGCCCAAATCGCCCTTGTCGCGACTACGCACGGAAACTACGCCGTTCTCGACGTCCTTATCACCTACAATAAGCATATACGGAATTTTTTCCAGCTGCGCCTCGCGAATTTTATAGCCGATTTTTTCATTTCTGAGGTCACTTTCGGCACGAAGTCCGGCAGCATTAAGCTTATCGGTGATTTCCTTGACTTTGTCGGCGGTCCTGTCGGTAAGCGAAAGAACGCGCACCTGCGTGGGACTGAGCCACACCGGCATAGCCCCGGCATACTTTTCGAGTATCAGCGCCATGGTGCGCTCATAGCAGCCTATCGAACTTCTGTGAATGATATACGGTCTTGCTTTGTTTCCGTTCTCGTCGATATAGCTCATATCAAAGCGTTCGGCAAGGAACATATCGATTTGAATGGTGATAAGAGTATCCTCTTTGCCATGTACGTTTTTGATTTGAATATCGAGTTTCGGTCCGTAGAACGCCGCTTCGCCTATGCCCTCGGTATATTCCAGCCCTATATGGTCGAGAATACGCTTCATCTCGCCCTCGGCATAAGCCCATTCCTTCGGGTCGTCGATAAATTTCTCCTTGTTGTTCGGGTCCCATTTCGAGAATCTGTAGGTAACGTCGCCATCGAGTCCCAGACTTCTCAGCATAAACATTGCGAGGTCAAGACAGCCTCTGAATTCGGTTTCGAGCTGCGACGGCATGCAGATAAGATGTCCTTCGCTTAGCGTAAACTGTCTTACGCGGATAAGTCCGTGCATTTCGCCGCTCGCCTCGTTTCTGAACAAGGTAGAGGTTTCGCCGTAACGAATCGGCAAGTCGCGGTAAGATTTCAGTCCGTTATTGTAGACCGTGTATTGGAACGGGCAAGTCATCGGACGCAGCGCAAGCACCTCTTCGCCCTTGCTCTCGTCGCCCATTATAAACATTCCGTCCTTATAATGGTCCCAATGTCCGCTGATTTTATAAAGGTCGCTCTTCGCCATATACGGCGTTTTGGTCAGCACATAGCCGCGTTTACGCTCCTCGTCCTCGACGAAACGATTGAGAATCTGGAACAGCCTTGCACCCTTGGGCATAAGCAACGGCAAGCCTTGTCCTATTACGTCCGAAGTCATAAAATAGCCGAGGTCCCTGCCGATTTTGTTATGATCGCGAAGCTTAGCCTCCTCAAGCGCCTTGATGTGCTCCTCGAGCTCGGACTTCTTGTCGAAAGCCAGACCGTAAATTCTCGTCAGCATCTTATTCTTTTCGTTGCCCTTAAAGTAAGCGCCGGTAATCTGCGTGAGCTTGAAACACTTGATTTTACCCGTCGACGGAACGTGCGGTCCGCGGCACAAATCGGTAAACTCGCCTTGAGTGTAGAACGTTATCGTAGCGTCCTCGGGAAGCTCCTCGATAAGCTCGACCTTGTAGGTTTCGCCCTGCTCTTTCATGAAGGACAGCGCCTCCGAGCGCGAAACAACCTTGCGGACAAACGGATAGTCGGCTTTGACGATTGCGTTCATTTCCTTTTCAATAGCCTCGAGGTCGGCATTTGAAATAGGCTTTGCAAAGTCGACGTCGTAGTAAAAACCGTTTTCGATTGCGGGTCCGATAGCGAGTTTGGCGTCCTTATAGAGCCGCTTAATCGCCTGCGCCATAATATGCGCCGCACTGTGGCGATAAACTTCCATGCCGTCTTTATCTCTGGTAGTAAGAACGGATAACGTGCAATCCTTTACGATGGGCGTACTGAGGTCTACCGTTTCGCCGTCAACCACCGCAGCCAGAGCCGCACGCGCAAGCCCTTCGCTGATTTGCTTCGCAACGTCAAGGCAAGTAACCTCGCCGTTTACTTCAATCACGCTTCCGTCCTTCAAAGTAATTTTCATATATATACCTCCATAATTTGCCGATAAAAAAAGTCCTCAAAGCCGTTATTGGCTTTAAGGACGAATTTCTCCGTGGTTCCACCTTAGTTCATCGCATAAATGCGAACTCGTTTCCTCGGAAAACGCCGAGTCGCCTCCCTCGCAAGTGGTTTCGTCCCTGCGCGCGCGGCACGTCGCTTTCAGCCGATGACGACGCTCTCTTTTGCGTAACGCGCAAACTACTTGTCTTACGAATAGGAATATTGCTTAGGTTTCACCCTAGCGTTTGTAGCTATAGTATAATTCAAAAAAACGCGTTTGTCAACGTTTTTTATGAATTTTCAATATAATTCCGCATGGAATCTTCCCGTAGCGAACGTAAGCACGAAAATCTTACTCGATTGAGCTCTTTTAAGCACCTTGGCGCACTCGTTGCTCGTAGCGCCCGTCGTAAAAACATCGTCAACAAGCAATATCTTCTTGCGTTTGACATTTACGCCGGGATTGAGCGCGATTGCACCGTCGATTGCTTCGGCTCGCTCCGCCTTTCCGAGCTTTGCCAGATTGTCGGTAAGCTTTACTCTGTCGAGAACGTCGACAAGCGGAAGCTCGAGTATACCGGACAAAGCCCTCGCAATTTCCTCCGCTTGATTATAGCCGCGCTTGTGCTTCTTCTTTTCGTGCATGGGAACGAAAGTAACGATGTCGGCGTCGAAACCGCTTTCATAGTACTCATCCGCCATAAATTCAGCCATAACCTCGGCAAGATACTTGCCTCCGCCGTATTTCAGCTTGTGCACCAGATTTACCACTTCGTTCTCGTAAACGAACGGCGCGCGAGCAAAGTCAAAAGCGTACTTATGATTTTGGCAATAGTCGCAGTAGTCCGCCATATTCTTCATCGCTCTGCCGCAACGAAGACAATATTTAGTGTTATGAGAAAGCTCGCATCTGTCGCATACCGCGTAACGGTCATAACCCGGAATATCGTCGCCGCAAATAACGCACTTAATCCCAGACGGGAAAAACAGCTCCGAAATTACGCGACCGGGCTTCATGATTATTTAAGGCGAAGCGTTTCTCTTGCGATAACAAGCTCTTCGTTGGTGGGAATAACAAAGGTGCGCACCTTAGCGCCCGGCGCGGTCAATTCAAAGTTTACGCCGTTGGGCACGTTTTTATTCTTCTCGTTGTCGATAGCAACGCCAAGGAACTCGAGCCCTTTCATTATTCTCTCGCGGACGGGAACAACGTGCTCGCCGATACCGCCGGTGAACGCGACGCAATCAAGCCCACCCATCGCCGCAGCATAAGAGCCGATATACTTCTTAACCCTATAAGCGAACATGTCAATAGCAAGACGCGCGCGGTCGTTGCCTGTGTCCATTGCGGCAGTCAAATCGCGGAAATCGGACGAAACGCCGCTCACGCCGAGCACGCCGCTCTTCTTATTAAGATAGTTTGTCGCCTCGTGAATATCCATGCCCTTTTTGCCCATGACGTATTCGAGTACCGCAGGGTCTATATCGCCGCTTCTCGTGCCCATGACAAGCCCCTCGAGAGGCGTAAGTCCCATGGACGTATCTACGCATTTACCGTTAAGCACCGCGCTTACGCTTGCGCCGTTGCCAAGGTGGCACACGACGAGCTTAAAGTCCTTGCGCCCTATGAGCTTTGCCGCTTCGCCCGAAACGAACAGGTGGCTGGTGCCGTGGAAGCCGTACTTACGAATTTTATAGTCCTTATAGTCCTCGTAAGGAATTGCGTACATGTACGCGTAATCAGGCATGGTCGAATGGAACGTCGTGTCGAACACGGCAACCTGCGGCGCGTGCGGCATAGCCTGCATGCACGCCTTGATACCCATAATGTTTGCCGGCATATGGAGCGGACCGAGGTCGACGTTGCTTTCGATAAGTTTAAGTGTTTCGTCGTCGATACGTGCGCTTTCTTTAAAAATAACGCCGCCGTGGAGCACTCTGTGACCGACCGCCGCTATTTCCTTCATGTCTGAAATAACGCCGTGCTCTGGGTCGACAAGCGCGTCAAGCACCATTCTGATTGCTTCCGAGTGAGTGGGCATCGAGCAGGTAACCTTGATTTGTTCGCCTCTTCCCTTGTGAATGAGGTCGGACGATTTCTGACCGATACGTTCGCAGACGCCCTTGGCGAGCACACTCTCGTTGTCCATTTCGATTAACTGATATTTCAGCGAGGAGCTTCCTGCGTTTACTACCAATATTTTCATTATTTCCTCCGATTAGTTGGCTTGAAGCGCTGTCATCGCCACGACGTTTACCACGTCGTCGGACGAACAGCCGCGGGAAAGGTCGTTTACGGGTTTATTGAAGCCCTGGCAAATAGGACCGATTGCTTCCGCGCCGGCAAGACGCTGGACAAGCTTGTAGCCGATGTTGCCTGCCTGCAAGTCGGGGAAAATCAGAACGTTAGCTTTGCCTGCAACGTTGCTACCGGGTGCTTTGAGCGACGCAACTGTTTCCACGAGCGCGGCGTCGGCTTGCAGCTCGCCGTCGACGTTGAGGAACGGCGCTTGTTCGCGGACGAGCTTGGTCGCCTCGACGACTTTATCGACAAGCGCATGTTTTGCACTGCCCTTCGTGGAGAAGGAAAGCATGGCAACTTTCGGGTCGATACCGGCGATTTTCTTCGCGCTGTCTGCGGAAGCGATGGCAATCGCCGCAAGCTGCTCGGCTGTGGGGTCCGGATTGACTGCGCAGTCGCCGAACACCATCACTCCGTTTTCGCCGTACTTGCTGTTTTCGGGTAAAATCATAATAAAGCAACTGCTGACGGTGGAAATGCCGGGGGCTGTTTTGATAATCTGAAGCGCGGGGCGCAGAACGTCGCCGGTTGCGTTTATAGAACCTGCAACCATGCCGTCGGCTTTGCCGGACTTGACAAGCATTACTCCGAGATAAAGCGGATTCTTGACAAGCTTGGCAGCCTGCTCTTTTTCCATTCCCTTAGCCTTTCTGAGCTCATAAAGCATATCGGCGTATTCGGTAAGGTCCTCGGTGTTCGGATTGATTACGTCGACGCCGTCGAGGTTGGCGTCGGGGCATTTCCTGGCGATAACGTCGGGGTCGCCGATAAGCGTTATTTTCGCAATCTTCTGACGGGTTATGCTTTCAGCCGCCCTGATGATGCGCTCCTCTTCGCCCTCGGCAAGAACTATGTGTTTGCCGAGCTTTGCCGCTTTTTCCTTGATGCTTTCAAGTAAAGTCATAATTTTTCTCCTTTATTGCATCGTTTTTGATGCAAATTTATTTACATAATGATATAATACTTTTGTCGGAACGAAACAATCTCGCAGCCGACTTAATTATTATAGCACTCAAACAAATAAAAGTAAAATCTTTTCGGGAGTGAAATATGAAAAATTGCGCCGTAATATGCGAATACAATCCCTTTCACACGGGGCATCTCTACCAGCTGAACAAAATACAGAAAAAATACGATAACGTAATATGCCTGATGAGCGGCAACTTCGTTCAGCGAGCCGAGCCTGCTATAATCGAAAAGTCCGTGCGAGCCGCCGTCGCCATGAATTGCGGCGCGTCAATGGTTATCGAACTTCCGATTATTTATGCCGTGGCTAACGGCGAAATGTTTGCTTATGGTGCGGTTAAAACCTTGTCAAAACTTAGCGACGTCGATGCGCTCGCGATGGGCTGCGAAACCAACGACACGAAATCGCTCGAAAAAATAGCCGAATTAAGAACTACCGAATCTCCCGAATTTCAATCGATTATTGCCGAGCTTCTGGACAAAGGCTACTCCTACGCCGCGGCGCTTACAGAAGCCACCGCCGTCGAAGCCGAAAAGTACGGCATAAGCGTTTCCGCCACCAAGGCAATACTCTCCGAGCCCAACAATCTTTTGTGCGTCGAATACGTCAAAGCGATAAATAAGCTCGGGCTGAATATTAAACCGCACTTCATAAAACGTCAAGGCAACTTTTATAACAGTATTTCCGCAATGGGAAATTATCTTTCCGCAACCGCGATACGAAAATTGCTGCTGGAAAAACGTTTTACCGAAGCCACTCCCTACTTAACGAACGAGGCTGACGTCGTATTGGACGAGTTTAACGCGCATTTTCCCGATTATACGATTTACGAAAAAATAGCCGTAAACGAACTGCGAAAAAAAACTGCGGAGGAAATTTCACAAGCTTACGACTGCCGCGAGGGGCTGGAATACCGCTTGAAAGATTGCGCCATGAGACACATAAAACTCGACGAAATTCTGCTTGAAACCAAAACAAAACGTTATACGATGAGCAGGCTCAAACGCGTCGTGTTGCAGATACTGCTGGGAATAACGAAGGAAACGATGCAGTCCGACTTTTTGCCCCCGGTAAGACTGCTTGCAATCCGCGAAACGTTCAAGCCGTACCTGACCGACAACGCAGATAATCTGATTATTCGCGGCGACGACATAAGCGCGCACTTCGGACAATGGTACGACGATTACTTTCGGATTGAAAAAAACGCCGCGGCACTATATTCTGTCGTGACATCGAACCCGACTGATTTATTTACGCCTAAAAAGCTGTACACGATTTAATTCTGGCGAGAAAATAAAACATCAAGAAGCGGCATATAAGACGCGCCGCTTCTTATCGTTTAATATTCTTTATGCGATTACAACCTTTCGGCAACCGAAAGTATGAGCGAACGAGTATTATCCCAACCGAGGCAGGCGTCGGTAATCGATTTGCCGTAAACGTTTCCGTCCGGCGACTGATTCCCGTCCTCGATGTAACTCTCAATCAAAAAGCCTTTTACGAGCGACTTGAATCTGTCGCAATGGCGGCGGTTTCCTACCACTTCCTTCACTATGCGAATCTGCTCGAACGCGTTTTTGTTGCTGTTTGAGTGGTTGGTATCGATAATGACCGCCGGGAATTTCAAGCCCTGATTTCGGTACATTTCGTCGAAACGCATGACGTCCTCATAGTGATAGTTGGGTAGATTGTTTCCGTAAATATCGACGCTGCCGCGCAAAATCGCGTGTGCAAACGGATTTCCGGAGGTTCTTACCTGATATTCGCCGTACTTAAACTCGTTGGAAATCTGAGCGGCGTAAATCGAATTAAGCAAGACCGAAAAGCTTCCGTTCATCGGGTTTTTAATTCCCACCGCAACGTCGAAGCCGCTTGCCACCAATCTATGCTGCTGGTTTTCCGTCGACCTTGCGCCCACGGCTATGTACGACAGTAAATCCTGAATATAATCAACGTTATCGGGATACAGCATTTCGTCGGCGGCGGACAGTCCGCTTTCATTGATTGCGCGAGCGTGCATTCTGCGAAGCGACAGTATGCCTGCCTGAATGTCGGTTACTTTCGTGTGCGGATTCGGGCTGTGCAACATGCCCTTATACCCCTCGCCGCGCGTTCTCGGTTTGTTCGTGTAAATTCTCGGAACGATAAAAATTTTGTCCTTTACCTCGTCCGCAAGCCGAGCGAGCCTCGAAACGTAATCGAGTACCGAATCCTCGTTATCGGCAGAACACGGTCCCACTATAAACAGCATGCGGTCGTCTTCGCCGGATATGATTTTCTTTATTACCTCGTCGCGGTCAAGCTTAAGCTTACGCATTTCCGGAGTCAGCTTTATCATCTCCAAAACCTCTTCCGGCGGTATTATTCTTTTAATTTTCTGGAACATGTCGGTTCCTCCTTCGTAGCTTCAAATCCCAAATAGCATTTCGATTTCTTACAGCTTTTCCGCAATATCGTAAATCAATCGCTCCGTCTTTTCCCAACCGAGGCAAGCGTCGGTAATCGACTTGCCGTAAACGTTTCCGTCCGGCGACTGATTCCCGTCCTCGATGTAACTCTCAATCATAAGACCTTTGACAAACATGCCGAAAGCTCGGTACGACGTTTTATTCCCGATAATTTCCTTCGCGATACGGATTTGCTCAAACGGACGTTTTCCGCTGTTAGAATGATTGGCGTCGATTACTACCGCAGCGTTTTTCAGTCCCTGCGCGGCGTAAAGCTCCGCAAGTTGCATTACGTCCTCGTAATGATAATTCGGTACGTTGCGTCCCGACGCGTCCACGCTCCCTCTTAAAATGGCGTGCGCGTACTCGTTTCCCGTTGTGCGCACCTGCTTGTTAAGGTACTTGAACTCATTGGGAATCTGCGCGGCGTAAATCGAGTTTATCAGTACAGACAAACTGCCGTTCATGGGGTTTTTGAAGCCTACGCAGGTATCACTGCCGCTCGCAACCAGGCGATGCTGTTGATTTTCCGTCGAGCGCGCGCCCACCGCCGTGTATGACAGCAGGTCGTCGCAGTAAACGGTATTTTCGGGATAAAGCATTTCATCGGCTGCGGACAAGCCGCTCTCGTGCATTACTCTGACGTACATTCGCCTTATCGCAAGAATACCGGCTTGAATATCGGTAACCTTTTTATGCGGGTCGGGACTGTGGAGCATACCCTTATAGCCCTCGCCGCGCGTCCTCGGCTTGTTTGTATAAATCCTCGGAACTATAAAAATCTTATCCTTGACCTTTTCGCTTACTCCGGCAAGACGATTGCAATAATCGCACACCGAATCCTCATTGTCCGCCGAGCACGGTCCGACTATTAAGAGCAATCTGCTGTCGCGTCCTGCGATTATATTCTTAATTTCGCCGTCGCGACGAAGCTTGATTTTTTGCGATTTTTCATCGAGACAGACCGCTTTTCGCGCCTCCTCGGGAGTAATTATCGTGCGTACTTCTTCAAACATAGCATAATCTCCGTAGTAAATAAGCAGTAATTTAATCGGTTGTTGTTTTAGCGATTGCGCCCCTCAGCTCGTTCCTGTTCGTCTTTATCGTGCTGAGAGTATTCTGAAAAAACGTTTCCGCATCCCTGAACAATCCGTCCAGGTGCTCTTTGGTTTTCATGACAAGGTCATCGCACTGCCGGTAGGCTTCGTCCAAAATTTCGCGACCGCGCCGCTCGGCTCGTCTGACAACCTCCGAGCTTTCGGAAAGCTGTCCGGCACGCTCCTCGGCCTCCTTTATGACGTTTCGCGCGACGATGTCCGCGTTCTCCAGAATTCTGACGCGATTCTTAGAAACGATTTCAGCTTCCTCCAATACGGACGGCAACAGCGATTTCAGTTCCGACCAAATCGAGGCGCAACGCGCCAAATCGGCTCGCTTGTTGTAAAGCCCGGAACGCCCCACAAGCTCCTCATCCATTTCGGCAATCAACTCGTTAAGCTCCATTTATTGCTCCTGCTTATTTGATTTCTTCGGCGGCCTCCTCTCTGACGTATTTCGACGCGTCGCCGCCCATTGCAATCACTTCCCTTACGAGCGACGAGGAAACGTAGGAGTATTGCTCCGAAGCCATAAGATAGCAACCCTCGACCTCGGGGCACTGCGAGCGGTAGGCGCAAAACAGCATCTTTTCATACTCGAAGTCGGCAGCGTTTCTTAATCCGCGAACCAATACGTTGATGCCGTTTTCGCGCATAAAGTCGACTAAGAAGCCTTTGAACGGCACGACTACGACGTTTTTGAGCCCAGCAAGAGAAAGCTGCGCGATGCGCAAACGCTTTTTAATGCTGAAATAAGAGGCTTTGGACGCGCTTCCGTCCACAACGGCAACGTACAACATGGTAAATTGCTTTGCCGCACGCTCGGCAATTTCGTAATGCCCCAGCGTGAACGGGTCAAAGGTTCCTGCGAAAACCGCCTTATTATTCATTATGCTTTACCTCCTCTTCGTATGTCGCATTTTTCAGCGAAAGAAACGACAAAACTGTATTTCCGCAAACGCGTTTATCTTCGTCATAGCCCTCGCAAACGAAATCGACGTCCGCAGAATGTTCGATAACCAAAACGCCGTGCTTGGACAAAACGTTGAATTTGCAGACCGTTTCGGCTATCGCGCTCTCAAGCCCGGCAGCGTACGGAGGGTCGGCAAATATAACGTCAAAACGCTTGTCCTTCAATTTTTTCAACGCAAAAGCGAAATCTACGTTGTATATCTCGTAATACGCAGCTGAAGCGCCGACATGGGCAAGGTTGGTTTTTATCAGCGAAACGCTTCTATAATCCTTGTCTATGAATACTGTTTTTCTCGCCCCTCTGCTCATTGCTTCGATGCCGAGCGCGCCGCTTCCTCCGAATAAGTCCAGCGCCGTAATATCGCCGCAAAGCCCCTTCGACGACAAGATATTGAACAGTGTTTCCTTTATCCTGTCTGTCGTGGGACGCACACGATTATCCTCGGGCGCGAACAGCTTTTTTCCTTTGAATTTTCCGCTTATTACTCGCATTTCGTCATTACCGTAAAAGCTTAATCATTATTACCTATTATTTTTTGTCATCAAAGTCGCGCATTATTCGTAGCTGCGAATTTCGTTGATGAGCTCGACAGACCTCTTTTTGAGCAAATATACGCCGTAGAAATATCCTGCAACGTAAGCAATCGAAACCACAACCGCAAAAACAGATATCGCCAAGACCGAAAACCAAGTAACTTGGGGATTTTCTCCGCTGAAATCAATAAGCCCTATTCCTTGAAAAATCATGGTTACGGGAGCGAACAAAACGAGCATAATTCCCTCGAGCCATTTTGCTTTCGCCGCCACCGCGATGACCGTGAGCAGTATCGACGAGCCGAGAAATGGCGCGACTAGAACCAGCGACTTAAACGGGTTGACCTTTGCAATGCTTTGCGTATGAATGTCCGAAAGCGTAGTGCGATTTTTAAGCTTGTATTCCTTTTCGCCGGCGTTCTTGCCTTTGGTAAACTGCACAATACACACGGGCGCGGTAAAAACTATGCCTAATAAAATTTTCGCTATGGCAGGAATCGTAGGCATCAGGAAAATAATGCCGAAAATCGAAAATATGACGGTAAACAAGTACATGCTGCCGCAGTTGATAAGCGACTCCATCGCTAGCCCGCGCTCTTTTAACTGCTCGACCTTGCTGCCGTTGCCGGGTCCTTTTTTAATAGAATTTTTAGCCATTAAAACCTCCGTAATATCGCGCTCGGCGTTACTATCGCGTCAAGCGCCACATCATGCTCTTCGACCGCCAAATCGTCAATAAGCTGTTCGTCAAACGCTATTCCGATTTTAAACGTATCGCAGTTTTTCAAGAATCTGTCGTAGTAGCCGCCGCCGTAGCCAAGCCGATATAAATCTTTGTTGTACGCCAGCATCGGAACTATCGTAGCGTCGATGCGATAACGACCGTCGGGGCAAAGCGGCAAATAATCGCTCGATTTCGGCTCGTTCAATACATACGCGTTGCCGCGCTTGTCCACCTCGGCTATTCTTTGGATTCTATCGAGCCTGACGGGCAGCATTTCGCCGCAATAAGTATACGGAACGTATATTTCGACCTTACCGAGCAGCTCGCGTATAAGCTCCGCCGTGTCCGCCTCGCTTCCGAAAGAAACATAGCAAAACAACGTCCCGATGTTTCTCTCGCACAACAATTTTAGCACCTTTTGCCGTATTTTGCAATCTTTTTGACCACGGTTAATTACGGCATTGCGCTTAATAGTTGCATTTTTTCTTAAACTATCCTTAATTATTGACATATTTTCGTTTTATCCTGCGAGAAATCATTGTTAATACTTCGTGTGATATAGTATTATGTCTGACACAAATACGCTTCATTTGCTCATTATCCGACAAAATATACGCCCTATCACCTATTTTGCACCGCACTTCGCTAACGTCAATCATGCATGCGTCCATACATACCGAACCGACAACCGGGCAATAGTGCCCATTCACAACCAACTCATGCTCGCTTCTTCTCCAAAAGCCGTCGCCATAACCTAGTCGCACTGTCGCAACTCGCATATCCTTCTCTGCGACATAATCGCCGTATCCTATATGTTCACCCTTATTCACATAGTTAATTTGCGCTATCTCGGTAAAAATTTTCATTGCCGGCTGTACATCGTCATATCCCCACCCGTACATCGCAAGCCCCACTCTCACCGCGTCAAGATGATATACTTCCGGTAAAATCAAACAGTTACTCGCACAACAATGCAATCGCCTTATCCGCTCTCTGAACGGCAATACACATGACAAAAATTTGTCAAATTGCTCGGTGCAATCGTTTTTGTCGATTTCACGGTAAAAGTGCGTAAATGCGCCGCCGACATTTATTCCTGAATTGTCTGCCGACATTATCAGCTTACCGAAATCTTCAGGCTTACAGCCGTATCGGTTCATACCCGTGTTTACGGCAACATGAACACAATCGGAAACTCCTTTAAGTCGCTCAATCTGCTCTACGTCCGCAACGCTCGGAATTACGTTTTTACTTAACTTCCGAAGAGCAATCCCTGTTCCGAGAATCAAAATCGGTCTTTTGATTCCGCTTTCCACAAGCTCCATGGCTTCTACGTCGGTAGCGACGGCAAATCCCTCCACAATGCTCTGTATCGCCTTTGCAACAGCTACCGCACCGTGCCCGTAAGCGTCGGCTTTTACGACCGCATAATACTCGGTTTTTACACGACGTTTTGTAGTCGCGACATTGCTTTTAATAGCACTCAAATCAATCTCAGCCGTCAGCATATAAACCTCTCTTTCAGTGATAAGGTTTTATATGCCGTCACAAGCGTTCGGGTTCACAGGCCTCGCTGTACCCGTCGGCATGCACAATTCAGTACTTATCCATAAACAGAACATTCGGCTTTTTGAACGGATACTGTCCGTTAAAGAAGCTTTGCGCCAAATCGGCAATGCTTATCGCGTTACGCAAGCTTTTGGAAACGCGCCTTACGACCGCTTCGCCGTCAACGTATTTAACGCGATATGTTCCGGAGTTTTTGCCGATTATATTGTCGAAAACCGCAAACTCGTGCTCAAAGCTTAAATCCGAATATATCGGCAGCTTCAAAAACTCGTCGACGTTAGCAATTCTCATCTGCGTGTACGCAAGCTCGTTCGCCTTAAAGTCGCAAAACGACATGCCTTTTAATGCATTTATGCTCTTGAATTTGTCAAAATCGACAGTCGCATACTTCGTGATTTCACCGTTATCAATCGCAATATATGCAAATATCTCACCATTGTCCGAAGCAGTCCAAACATGTTCGTCGTCGACGGCAAGCTCATCCGTCAAGCTTTGATAGTATTGCTCTCCGACAGTTTCTTTGAATGAAAAACCGCTTGAATACTCCTCGTAAATTTCGGCAAGTTTTCCAAACACAGAAGAGTCCGCATAAGTTATATCATAATCATAACCGCCACAAATCAAGTCTTTTCCACAGTAGGAAGCGTCGACAAAGCAATATCTTTTGTAATATTCAAAGTTAAAAGGATTAAGTGCGACAAACGGTACTTTACTTTTATATGCCTTTTTGAGCGCCAAAGCCATAACTTTAGCCGCAATACCGTGACCGCGCAAATCAGACAACGTACCTACCGCACTCAGATAATCGACAACTATACTTTTGCCGAATATGACGGCATTTTTAGGCACCAAATAACCTGCGCTTACTATTCTGCCGCCGCGTTTGACTACTACGATATTTTCTTTGCGAACGGACGAGAAAAAATATCGTATATAATCGTCACTATCGTAAGGAAACGCGTCCTTGTACAAAGCAAACAACTGTTTTTTATCAATCAATTTGCTTCTCCTCTGCGAAATACTTTTCTACCAGCAATCTGGGGAAATACGACAGCTTGGCTTTTCTTAATCCCTCGATTCCCATATCCTCCTGCCTGTTTACCAAAGCTCCGTCAGGAAAATATCGCTCCGCACTCATCTGATTAAGCGCTTGATATACGCCCACATAGTTAATATCGCCTTTTTCAAAAATAGTATGAACAATCCCGTTGCTTTCAATCGACGATACCGAAAAACCGACGCACTTACCCTTCACTTTCAGTAGTCCGATTTTCAAATCCAACTCGCTATGGAATTTAAGCGCGCGAAGTACCGCCGCCCTCTCCATTCGGATGGATGAGCTTTCGTCGGCGGTCGAAAGCCAGGAATCAAACAATTCCATTACTAAGTCATGGTCGTCGGCAGTATAATCCGTAAATTCGTAGTCGTACATTTCCTTAAAACGATTTACAAAATTTCGTTTTGAGTGGTACGACTTTCCCTTAAGATACTTCAAGTCGTCGCTGCCGTACACATAATCGTAATCGTTTCTGCTCGAGCCGATTAAATGCTTACCGTCGTCTAGCATAGCCGCATGTTCCTTGCTGAGTCCTCTGAAAAAGTATCTTATATCATTACGGTTACAATATTCTTTTACAAGCTCGGCAGCAGGCAAGAAATCGCCGTCGGCTCCGATATACGGCGGCATAAATATATCCCTGCAGTAAACCTTGTTATACAGAAAAACCGCGCCGTCGGCTTCGGCAATTTGCATCGAATCGTTTACATTCCATAAATAAACGGTAGCAAAATTATATTCCCACGCGATATTTTCGGCGGTAAGCTTAGCACGAAATTTATCGGCGTCGGCTAACGTCAACGTCCTGAATTCAAGCATGTTAATAGTTCCTTAATATCTCAAATAGCTGTCGAATGCGTTTTTTATATGCTCGACGCGTTTATCCTCGGTATAAACCTCAACAATATCGAAACGCACCGCGCTGTTAAATAAACGATATTTTTTAATGTATTGGCTCGCAACCTCGTTTATCTTTTTTCTTTTGCGATAGTTTACAGCGTCGGCGCCGTAGCCGTGATTTTCGTTAAGACGAGTTTTGACCTCCACAAAAATCAAATATCCCTCGCCGGCGACTATGATGTCGATTTCGCCAAGCTCGGTGCGGTAATTCCGCTCCATTATCTCATATCCGAGCCCTTTGAGATACTCGGCAGCTATGTTTTCGCCTATATCGCCGCGTATTTTGGTCGTAAACATGACTAAACCTCCACAAAGTGCCCGATAAAAGTCCTTCTGTGCTCGGGGCAAGGTCCGTATTTTTTCAAAGCCGCTATATGTTCGGCAGTACCGTAGCCCTTGTTTTTCGCGAAGCCGTACATCGGATATTTTTCGTCCAGCTCGCGCATCAACCTGTCACGAGTAACCTTTGCGAGTATCGACGCCGCCGCTATATTGTAGCTTGTCGCGTCCCCTTTAATAATCGACTGTATTTCATACGGCACGTCGAGCTTCACCGCGTCGATAAGCGTAAGCTCGGGTTTCGGAGCGATTTTATCCAAACAATCCCGCATTGCCTGCTTAGTCGCCTGCAAAATATTGATTCTGTCTATAACGTCCGCGCCGACTATGCTCACACTGTAATTCGCGCGTTCTTTGATAATTTCAAACAGCTTTTCGCGATTCTTTTCGCTCACTTTTTTGCTGTCGTTGATTTTATCCACCATTTCGTCAAGCGGCATGATGCAACAAGCGACAACCACGGGACCTGCCAGCGGTCCTCTGCCGGCTTCGTCGATTCCGGCAAGTCGCGTCACGCCGTAAGCCCTGTCAAAATCAAGCAAATCTTTTGTCATTCGTTGCCTCCGTCGCTCGCGGTCGCTTCGTCAAGCGTGATTTTGCCTATCCGCCCCTTGCGGAAATCGTCGATAACCGCCACTGCGGCCCTGTCTGCATCGCCCACGCCGCCTTTTAAGATAAACCCTCTGCTTTTTGCAACCTGTTCGAGATTACTTTCATCGGTTTCGACCGGCGTAAAGCTGTAACGAGCGGTTATCGCGTCGGGTTTAATCTCGTACAGCTCCTTAATAAGCTTGGCGGCAAGTTCGTTCACGTCGACAACCTCGTCCTTTATGCTGCCGATATAGGCAAGATGCCGCGCGATTTTTTGATTGGCAAGCTTAGGATATAACGTACCGGGCGTATCCAGAATTTCAACGTACTCGTTTACCTTAAACCACTGCTTACCGCGCGTAACTCCGGCTTTGTTACCTGTAATCGCCTTACCTTTACCTATAAGGTTATTGATTAAGGTCGATTTCCCGGTATTCGGCACGCCGAGAACCATGGCTTTGATTGTCGTTTTAACTCCTCTTGCTGCAAATTTGTTTATTTTTTCGCCGCATAGCCGTTTAATTTCAGCCAAAATTCTGTTGGAACTCCCGGACACTGTGCTGTTCACCGCCACAACCGCGCTTTTTTCACCCTTTAATTTTTTTACCCACAGCGCGGTTTGCGCGTCGTCGGCAAGGTCGCATTTGTTCAGAACATAGACCACCGGCAAGCGCGAAACGTATTTAATGAAATCGGGGTTTATGCAGCTTTTAGGCGCGCGAGCGTCGAGAACGTATACCAAAACGTCGATAAGCTTGACGTTTTCTTCAATCATTCTTATCGACTTTGTCATGTGTCCCGGATACCAATTTATAACAGCCATTCAGTCCTCCAATAAGTCCGGGCGCAGCCTTTTGGTAAGCTCTGCCGATTGCTGTTTCCGCCACTTTTCGATATTGGCGTGATGCCCGGAGAGCAAAACTTCGGGAACCGGTATTCCCTCGAAAATCTGCGGACGCGTGTATTGCGGATACTCGAGCAGACCCGAACTGAGGCTTTCTTCTTCGTGGCAGATTTTATCGGCCAATACGCCGTCAAGCAGGCGGGCTACACAGTCGATTACAATGCATGCCGGAAGCTCTCCTCCTGTCAACACATAATCACCCACCGAGATTTCCTCATCTATAATTTCGTCCAGCACACGCTGATCAACGCCTTCATAATGACCGCAGAGGAAAATCAGGTTGTCGTATGCAAGCAGTTCTTTTGCTTTATCCTGCGTAAAAACTTTTCCCTGCGGAGACATGTAGATAACTCTGCGGGAACAATTTCCCTGCTTCTCCTGCATTTTTAAAATATCCTTGTAGCAGTCATAAATTGGCGGTGCCATTAACAACATGCCTTTGCCGCCTCCGTAAGGCGTATCGTCTACGCGCTGATGCTTGTCCTTTGCATAATCGCG
>ERZ779876.76-NODE-76-length-125503-cov-11.050993_pt1 | contig 125503 bp, 127 predicted proteins | sample MGYA00511068_ERZ779876 | MGnify/ENA primary metagenome ERZ779876 (study PRJEB29588, sample SAMEA1970858) | human gut metagenome | biome: human gut; feature: human-associated habitat; material: faeces | place: Denmark | collected 2008/2010 ...
GATGCCGCCGGAGCAGTGCACGACTTTCTGCTCCAAATGTTCCTCTTCGCGCTGGCGCACGTCGCCTACATCCGCTATTTCCTGCCGTCGGCCGAATTCTCCCGCAGACGCATCGCCGCCGCGGCAGTCGTCGGTGCCGGCCTGCTCCTGTTCCTCTTCGCCGGCATCGTCCCCCGCGTGGCGTCGTCCGTCGAACGGACGGGTGTCGCACTCTACGGCACGGTGATCGCAGCCATGCTCCTCAGCGTGCTCTTCTATCGGGGACGCTACGCCCCGGGCTTCCGCGTCGCGGCGCTGCTCTTCGTCTTCTCCGACGCGACGATCGCATGGAACAAATTCGTGGAGTCGTTAGTTTATCTGAGCGAAGGTTGTGGTATACCCGTAAACAAATAAACAATACTCCACACCTGTATAGCACGGAGCAGAGCACATCGCGTACCAATACAAGTGACGAGTGTTATTGCTATCCCTGTTTACTGAAAACTACCACATTTTCGCTCAAGGACAAAAGCTAAACACTTTCATCGAATATGTCCGTCGGCGACCGGAGTCGTCGACAGCACAAAGATAAAAACTATTTTGCTAAAAAAACACTCTTTGGAGTATTGTTGATGCAAATTTCGGAAAAAAGTTGTTAGAAATCAATCTTGAACGATTTTCCGATTCCAATAAAGTCAAAATCCGCATAGACTAAAACGACTACATATCAGCAAGTTAATTGATTCTTCGGGTAACGGATTACCTCCGTTCCCACCCGAATACGGTGGATAGTTCTATTCTTATGTAGGCTCCCATGTAGGGAACCGGCAGGAATACATGAGCCACTAAAAAATTAACGATATGTATTGTTCGATCACATTCAAAGGTCGCAAAGACCCCCAGGACCCCAAGATGGTCAAACTGGAAATGATTTTCTACAAGACCGGTTACACCCGCATTCCCCGGGTCGTCAGCATCACCGGAGCTTATAAATGCTGGAACAATGAAACCCAGAGTTTTGAATCCGCCTCCAGCGAGTACCTCAAGAAAAACCAGCTGTTACTTGAACTCAAAGAGAAGTACATGTCCGTCGCCGAACGGTGGGAAAAGGACGGACGCAACTTCTCCGTGCTGCAATGGGCCGATTGCTTCAAACCCAAAGAAGAGGAGAAAACAAAGCAGGAATCGAAAGTGCTGACCGTTCTCCAGCTCATCAACGCCAGAATCGAATACTTCGAGAACCACGAGAAATTCAAGAACGGCAAGCTCGTCAAGAGTGTCGGCACTGCCGGCATGTACAAGCAGCTCCGCACTTCGCTTTCAGCCTTTACCCAAAAGCAGTACAACAAAGACCTGTCCCGCTTTTACTTCACCGACATTACCCAGAAATTCCTTCTGGAATACATCGTCTATCTGGAGCGGCGCGGCATCGAAAACGGGAACCGTGCCGGATTGCGTCAGCTCCTTCGCATCTTCCGTGCTTTGGTAAACTACGCCAAAGACGAACTCCACATGTACGGAGCCAACCCCACAATCTTCGAGGCAGCTACTGAAAAGATGGCATGGGGACAGTTCGAGTCCAAAGCCGTCAATCCGAATATCATCCGCCGGATGGAGTTCATGGACCGCAGCCTTTTCTCCGAGCAGGAACAGCTCTGTCTCGACCTTTTCCTCTTCAGCTTTTACAGCGGCGGTATGGCCAACGTCGATGTCGTCAATCTGACCTGGGACATGATTAACGAAAAGGAGGGCATGATTGTTTATGAGCGTACCAAATTCCCCAAGCTGGCCAAGCCCCTGCTCATCGACCGTCTCATCGTAATTCTGGAAAAATACAGAGGCAAGGGCATCGGCAACTACGTCTTCCCAATCTATACCGAGAAACACGTAACCGACAAACAAAAGATGGGACGCCGTAGTAGCTTCTCAGCCCTTGTCAGCGAAACACTGGACAAGGTTTGCGAGATTCTGGGAATCGACGAGAAAATGACGTGGTACACGGCACGAGGTACATTCATTTCCAGCGAACTCGATGCGGGAACTCCAATCACCCACGTTGCCGAGATGGCCGGCAACAGCGCCCGAACTATCGAGAAACACTACTATAAAAACACCAAGCAGGAAGAGCTGCGCCAGCGCATGAACGCCCGCTATGGCAATTGGGGACAGCAGGCTATATAATAGATATTGCTATTGAAAATACTGCATCAACAGAAGTTGGCTTTCTCTCAAAATCGAAGCTATCGGAAATTTTCCGGTAGCTTTCTTTGTTATTAAGACAAGGCATCCGCCTATTTAAGTTTGCATTTAATAATGATTCCGACTTTTTCCCTATTTCGACTTTTTTTGTACCTTTGCGCCGGATTTCTCAATCAATAGTGCCCGAAATTCTGTTCTCATTTTTTTATATTCCCTAATGAGGCAGTTTGTAGCGCATTGTGGCAGATGTTGTGCTGCCCGAACTCTTATGGTTCATTATTAGTATTTCCGAGGGAATGAACAGAGGTTAACAGCTTATAGTTAACGGTTAAAGGAAAAAATAATGAACAACAATACATCTATTTTTATTTCATGAACAAAATTATAGCTTATTCAGCTCTGGCTGTCGCTCTGATAGCCGGAGAGGCTTGTCTTGTATCTATATATGCACAAGACAGGAATATGCAGACGATGACACTCACAGCACTTTACAATCTTGCTGACCAACAGAGTCAGAAAGTGAGGGTGAGCGAGGTAGCTCTGCAAGCAGCAGATGAAGGGGTGGCAGCGGCCAAATCGGCGTTGCTGCCGAGTGTGGATTTGAGCCTTCAGGGCAGTTATACGGGCAATGCCTTCATGCTGTCGCGAGGTTTTTCGGCTAATGGAACAACCGATTACATCGTGCCGGGTGTGGGAGTTATTCCCGTTGCGAACGGCAAGCAAGACACACCTCATTGGGGAAACAGTTTTACGGTTCAGGTGACACAAGTGGTCTATGCCGGTGGCGCTATCCGTTCGGGCATCCGTATGACGGAATTAGGCAAGGAAATGGCAGAACTCGATGTGGAGAAGAACCGCCAGGAAGTACGTTTCTTGTTGACGGGTTATTATCTTGACCTCTGCAAGTTAGACAATCAGGAAGAAGTGGTGCGCCAGAACATCGAACTCACGCAAAAGGAAATTGCCCAAATGAAAGCCCGTCATGAGCAGGGTACTGTTTTGCAGAACGACATCACTCGCTATGAATTCCAGTTGCAGAGTCTTGAACTTACACTGACAAAGCTCACCGCTGCCTCTGCCATCATCAACCATCAACTGGTAACAACACTTCATCTGCCGGAGCAGACGGTTATAGTTCCCGATAAGAATGAACTCAACACAGAAATAAATGCACTTTCGGCAATCTCTGCTCAAGATACGTGGCAGCAGAGGGCGGCAGACAACAACCTTGGTATCCGTCAGTCAGAAGTTGCCGCAAATCTTGCAGATCAGAAAATCAAGCAGGCAAAGGCGGAATCATTGCCTTCAGTGGCCATCGTGGCAGAAAACCATCTCTTTGGTCCATATACGCAAGACCTCATACCGAAAGATTGCAATGTAAACGTGTGGTTTGTCGGGATAGGCATAAAGTTCAGTCTTGGCAGTGTTTGGAAGAACAAACACCACATCCGCAAGGCACGTACTGAATATCGGCAATCGAGGGAAGCACTCGACTTGGCTCGTGAGGGCGTGGAGAATGCCGTACAGGCGAACTACACCAACCTCCTGACCTCCTACACCGAGGTAAAGACGCAACAGAAGCAGGTGGAACTTGCCAATCAGAACTACTCCGTAGTGCAGAATCGTTACCGGAACGACCTTGCGCTCCTTACCGACATGGTCGATGCCGCCAACATGAAACTCTCTGCCGAAATGGCACTGGTTAATGCCCGCATCAGCATGCTTTATAATTTCTATAAACTCAAATACGTAACAAATACTTTATAATAATGGAAAAGAACAAGATACACACCTATTTATACAATGCGCTCATCGTACTTTGCCTTTTGGGCGGAGCTGTTTATGTGGCAAGTCAGTTCATACACTTCGGCAGTGGAGAATTTACCGACAATGCCCATGTCCGTCAGAACATCGTGCCTCAGGGCAGTCGTGTACAAGGCTTTATCCGAGAGGTGCGGTTCTCGGATTTCCAGCAGGTAAAGAAGGGCGATACGCTCGCCATCATCGAGGATGCCGAATTTCGCTTGCGACTGGCTCAAGCCGAGACCGACCTTATCCGTGCCGAACACGGTTCGCAGGGAACGGCAAGCAGCATCGTTACCACCAAGACAAGCATGACCGTTACCGAAGCCGGTATCGAATCCGCACGTGTGCAGATGGAGAATGCCATGCGTGAGGACGCCCGTTTCAATAAGCTCCTCAGTCAGGATGCTGTCACCCGACAACAGTATGATAAAGTACATACGGGCTATCTGAGTGCCAAGGCAGCCTACGAGCAGGCGGTTCGTTCACGTCAGATGCAGTCGGCAGTTGTGACCGAACAGGGGCATCACCTTTCCGCTTCGGAGCAGAGCATCGAACTGGCTCGTCGTGCCGTCGACCTCGCCCGTCTCAACCTCTCCTATTGCTACATCATTGCCACTTGTGACGGCACCGTCGGCACGAAGGATATTCACGTAGGCCAGCTTGTCAATCCGGGTCAGACGCTCGTGAGTATCGTTGACAATGGTGAACGTTGGATTGAGGCGAACTACAGGGAAAGCCAGTTGCCTCACATCAAGGTGGGCAGTAAGGCCAAGATTACAGCCGATGCCGTTCCCGGTATAACATATACGGGTGCGGTGGAACGTATCTCTGATGCTACCGGCAGTGCCTTCTCACTCATCCCCATCGATAATGCCACAGGCAATTTCGTGAAGGTCGAACAGCGCGTCACCGTGCGCATCAAGCTCGATGAGAATGCTGATGTTGCCAGGCTCAAGGGCGGTTATAATGTGGAATGTATCGTTGAAGAATAATGGGACAGTTAACAGAATTCTTTATGAAGAGCGCCGGTGGCCCTCCACCCAACATGGGCTTTTCCATGCCGATGATGAAGGAGTGGGTACCTCACCGTGTACAGCCGTGGCTGTACGTGCTGACCGCCCTTTGCTTCCAGTTCAGCGGAGGCATCTATCTCGGTGCGCTGGATAGCATCCGTGGCACCACCAACTTTATGATTGAGGACTTGCTCTTTCTGCTTTATGCGACCCTCGCGGGCATGGCGGTCTATTTCCCTATGCTTTTCCGCATGAAATTCCGCTTCACCAACAAGCAGTTGCTTTGCGGTTCTGCCATTGTCCTTGCCCTATGCAACATATCGACGATGTATTGCCAGTCGATGCCTGTGCTGATGGTCGTGTGCTTTATAGCCGGAATGGCTAAGATACAGGGTACGTTCGAGTGCATGAGCAACATCCAGCTTTGGATTACTCCCCGACGCGATTTTGCCGTTTTCTTCCCGGTGCTCCACATCATCCTACTCACCGCCATCGAAGGTAGCGGATGGCTTGCAGCCTGGTTCGGCCATCATTTCACATGGCAGATGATGCACATCTTCACCATCGGCACCATGTCGTTCGTACTGCTCACGCAGGCCATCTTCTGCCGTCCGTTTTGTCCCATGCCCCAGCGTCTGTCGCTCAAAGGTATCGACTTTCAGGGAGCATTGCTCATCTGCGGACTGATGCTCGTGGTGTCGTACATTGTGGTGTATGGCGACTATTTCATGTGGTTCGACACCCTGCGCATGCGCCTTCTGTTCGGTGTTGCCATCGTGCTTTTGGGTATCATACTATACCGCCTGCACTACTACCGTTACCCCTACATCGAACTCAGCCTTTTCACACGTCGCAATGTTGTCCCTATTCTCATCGTCACTTTTTTTGCCGAACTCGCTTTCGGTGCTGAACACACGATGGAAGAGATCCTCTACAGCGAAGTCATCAGATTGGAGGAGCTGACCAAAGAGTCGCAGTATATGTGGGCACTTCCCGGCATGTACCTTGGCATCCTGCTCGATCTCTATTGGCTGAAAGTCAAAAAGTGGAAGGTGTGGAAACTCTTCGGCATCGCCTTCATCTGCATCGCACTCTATGGCATGCTGATGTACTTCACACTTGACATAAACGTCAATATCGAGCAGTACCGCTTTGCCATCTTCTTGCGAGGATTTGCGTATGCTGTCCTTGCCCCGACATTGATGTGGGCGTTAGACGAATCGGTGCCGAGTCTTGAACAGTTCTTCATGGGATTGTTCGTGTTCAACATCCTCCACATGTATTTGGCAGGAGCGGCAGGTTATGGCATTTACACCACTGTCTTCTCGCACTTTATGAACGACGACATGATGAGCTACGGACAGCAGCTTACTCTTACGCACTTGGATATGGCGCATTTCAACTTTGGCGAATACGTTGGCCACGATTTCCTGCACTCCATGATGATGGTGGCAATGAAACAGGTCTATGGCTATGTCATCTGGTTCGCTTCAGCCCTTGCCGCCCTCTTCCTGCTGTGCGACATTCCTGCTGTCCGCACAAATATCCGCAAAGTTCCCCGCTGGCCGGTTTATGCCATTGAGTATCTTGCGAGAAGGAAGTAAGAGGGTGTTACACATCAAGGAGGGTGTATCGAAATAGAAAAATCTCCTGCTTTAGCCTCCATTTATCTTAATGATATGGCTAAAATCAGGAGATTTTTACGTTTTCTGCCAAAAGAAAACTCTACCGCATATTTTCTCTTTTCGCTGCACTCATCATATACATGACAATACGGAGTTGTGTCGAAAGATTCACAGATGTGAACTACTCCGGCACATAGATGATTTCGCCGTTTTCGAGTTCGTAGGCGATTCCGACCTTTTTGCCTCTTTTACCGCTTTGGGAATCCTGATTCTCGGACGGGGTGTAGCGGTTGATTTTTTCGCCCTCCTTGGTGATGATCTCCATGTTCTCCTTGCCGGGGTTCTTCACCATCGTAAAATCCTCCTTGCTGAACATCTCCGTCATATTGTAACGGCTCACGAGAGCGACCATAAGTGCGACGGCAAACACCATCGCCACGTCGAAGAGGTTGCTCACCACGCTCATGGGATCACTGTCTTCCTCCCTGTTCAACAGTCTGCGTTTCATCGTTCGGTCTGTTTTTCGTTCAACAATTCCGCCACGAACTCAAGATGGGTCATATCCCGCAAGTACCAACGCTGTTTCACCTGCTGCGTGACAAAACCGATGGCAGCGGCGAATAGTCCTACGACCGTCGTTGCGAAAGCCACCTGCATGTTGTAGGCCATCGAAGCGATGTCGCCCGTCGAGAGGCCGACCAGCGCGGGACCCATCGGGATGAGTGTTCCCATCAGTCCGAGCATGGGCCCCATTTTGCCGAGCGTTTTCGAGACGGATAGGTCCTTGTCCGCCTCGATCTCGAAATCGGAAAGCAGACGTTGCCGCAGCGCCGCGCTGTCGGCTCCGAGCAAACGGTTCATATAAGCTACCACCAGCGAAGGGTTTTTCTTGGGCAGACGTTCCGAGAGCGATCGGACATTATTTTTGTTCAGCCCGTCCAGTTCCTTGCCGAGAAGCGCAGCCGTGCGGCGGATAGCCAGATATTGACCGAAAAAACTGCCGACCAACAGCAAAGCCCGACCGAAAAAGAAAATGAGCAATACGATGACGGGGACGAGCAGACCCGTCGAAATCCAGTAGAGGATGTCCGAAATGTAGTTCATAATGTTATTTGTTTTTTAATTATTCTTTTCAATTTGATTTTGTACGAAAGCGTCCCGAAGATAAGTCCCACGACAACAAACAAGATTACTCCCGCAAGTGCCGTCCAGTCCACGTCACTGATTCCCGCGACAGCCGTCCGGCCGTTTACCGTGGCGATAACTCCCAGAACGGCAATCAGGGCGTTCGAGAGGAAGAGCAGTTCGAGACGTATCTCCTTTTCGGGCAGCAGCCGTTTCATGCCGTATGTCCCGCCCGTCAGGACGACGAGTACCGTGCCCGCCAGTGACCATGCCACCGTCGGAAACGACATGCCCGGCAGGACGAAGATGACCGATACCAGCAGGCTGAACAGCACGGGAAAGATGAGTACCCCCGGGAACCACCGCAGGATGCGGTATGCCCATATCGTTCGGGGGGCGACCTTTCCCGAGGTCTGAATATGCGCCGCCAGGACGCAGAAAGCCATCTGCACAGCCACTTCCAGCGTCAGAATGACCGCCGCGTCGAGCATCAGTGCGGAGTCCGACAGCCAGACCGGAATTTGCGATTTCGACTGCTCGATGGCATAAGGCCACATCGAACCCGTGAAGAGGGCGCATACCGCAGCGGAAAATACAACCGAGTAAATTTTTCGATAGGTCTGCTTCAGGATATAATTGAAGCAGACCAGAATCATCATGACCAGTACGACGGTTTCCATTACTCCTCCATCTTTTTACGGCGTCGGCGCACCGTCCACACCAGTGCGGTGATCGCCACCAATACCAGTACGGCTACCACCGTATTGCTGACCAGCGTCGTCACCTTATCGGAAGCATTCATCTCCTCGCGTTTCAGCACCGTACCTTTGTTCTCGGAGAGCGAAGCCTCGCGCACGTCGCGGATATGCTGCTCGTAACGTCGGGCTGCGTCGGGCGCGGTTTTCGAGGCGATGAACTCGCGCAGTTTCGCATTGTTGCAGACGGTTCCCGAACAAGAGGGAGCGTATTTGTCCACCAACTCGGTGTGGAGTTCGGCGATGGCTTTCAACTGTTCCGCCGAGGCGTTCCACATGCCTTTGCGTGCCGTCTCCATCATCACGGCCGTCATCTCCTGCAAGGCGGCGGGGTTCTGCCGCTCGAAATAACGCTGTACACCCAGGTCGAATTTGTCCCGTACATAGACTTCGTAAATCTCGTCCCACAATTCGTCGTCGATGGCTTCGGGCTTCATCACGTTCCATCCGTAGGTGTTCTGCACGATTTCGGCGAACCCGCCCGCCGCGCTCGCGCCGCCTTTCATCTTCTCGCGGATGTATGCCGGATTGAAGAGGGTCGTGCGGCTCTCTACGCCGATGGCCTCTTTCAGTTCCTGCATGCGCACGTTGTTGCGGTTGCGGTAGTCGCTCAGATAGGCGTCGGGCTCCTTGCCCGTCACGTTGCGCACGGCGAGGTTCATGCCGCCCATGAACTCGTATACGTGGTCGAGGCTCAGGGCGCCCCACGTATTGCTCTGCCGGGGCTGGATGACGGCATCGGTGTTGGTCAATGCAGCCTCCAACGCAAACTGCCGCACCTGCTCCCACGCCTTTTCGCTGCCGTAGAAAGCGCCCATGTTTTGCAGATAGACATCGGCGATTTCGGTGCTGCTTTCCCAGCGGTCGCCGCTCTGTACCATATCGGTGATCCCCGTTCCGTAGTTGCCGTTCACGCCGCCGAAGACACGGTAGGTCGATACTTCGCGCGCCTCTTTGGGCGAAAGTCCCTTGTCGATGAGCGTCCGTTCGGCATCGACGACGCTTTGCGCCACGAAGTTCTCGTATTCGTCCTCTTTTGCTGCGGCGGCCATCTCCACTGCCCGCGAAATAAGAAACAGACGCGAGGCGGCGAGGTCGCGCAACTGTCCGCTGGTCTGCACCACTACGTCGATGCGCGGGCGGCCGAGCTGCGCGGAGGGAATCAGCCGAATGTCGGTCACCCGGCCGAAAACGTCGCGGACGGGTTCTACGCCCAGCATATAGAGAATCTGTGCAATGGTGGCGCCTTCGGTCTCGACAAACTCCCCGCTCCAGAGCGTATAACTTACCTTGCGGGGAATCGAATCATGGTGCCGCTCCCGATACATGGTGATCGTATTTTCCGCCAGCTCCTTGCCGCGCTCCCATGCCACCTCGCTCGGTGTGGCTTCGGCATTCACGGCGTAGAGGTTGCGTCCCGTGGGTACGGTGTTCGGATTGGCGATGGGATCGCCGCCCGGAGAGGGTGCCGTGTAGCCTCCGGCCATCGCATTGAGAAGCGATGCAAACTCAGCTTCGGGGCTCCGCTCCAACGCTGACTGGTAATTTTCCACGTTGCGGACGGTGCGTTCGATTTCCATAATAAGGCGGGTGAACTCCTTTTCCTCTTTGGTGTACTCCTTCATGCCCGGCATGATCATCGCCGGCATGGCCGCAGCCGGACTTTCCGACGTTTTTTCGTCCTTGCCGTGTCCGGTGCTTTCGGGACGCCGGCCGATTTTCGGAATCCACGACGGATGTTTCGCTCCGGATTTGGGAATTCCCGCCGGATGTCCCGCCGTCCCCGAAGCCTGCATCGCTTTCATGCGTGCCATCATATCCTGCGGAGCATGGAGCGAGCGTTCGATCTCGCGCGCCTTGCCCAACTCTTTTGCCGTGATGCCCGCTATAGCGCAGACAGAGGCGTCGGAGACTTGTGCGGAGCCGTTCAATAGCCGTGTCACTAATTCGCGGGCAGGCGTCAGATAACGACGGGTAAAGAGCGACTTGTGCTTTTCCGAATCTGCCGACGCCTTGCCGCGCCGCTTGTCCAGTGCCAAAAGCGAATAAGCGATCGGCTCGACGGACATGGCGTACACGCTGCTGCGGATGCGCTCCTCGGCATAGGGTTCACCCATCGTGTAGAGCGTGCCCGTTATCTTTTCGTTGGCCAGTTCTTCGGCGAAGGTCTCGATGCGGGCGATTTCCCGTTCGGTATAGGGTGTCGTGAGCAGGGAATCCAGGCGCAGTTCGCGGTGGATGCCCAGCTCTACGGTCAGGCGTTTCACTTTCAATGAAGCCTCTTTCGTGTCGGGTTTGCCATCGGCATAGAGCAGGTCGTTATACCGCTGAATAGCCGTACACAATTCCTTGTAGATGCCCCGCACGTCGCTCTCCATAAAGGGAGGTGTCAAGTGCGACTGCAAAGTGGCATACGCACGGCGTTTGGCAATCATACCCTCGCCAACATCGCCGATCGAGTAGATATAAAGATGCGGTGTCGGCCCGATCAGCGCGTCCGCCCAGTCGTCGCTGCTCAGGGCGACCTGCTTGCGGGGCGTGAACTCCAGCGAGCCATGCGTGCCGAAGTGAATCATCACGTCGGCACCGAATCCGTAGCGCGCCCAGAGATAGGAGGCGACATAGGCATGCGGCGGTGCGGCATCCGTACCGTGTACGATGGCGAAATCGTCGTCGCCCGCACCCGCCGCCAGTTGCGGCAACAGCACGACATTGCCAAAATCCACACGCGGCAATGCCAGTCGACCGTCATCGGTGGCAATATAGGAGCCGGGAAACTCGCCGTCGAGCGCCGTGACCTCCGCCATCCGTTCGGGACGGATCGCGGCGGCCGTCCATTCGGCATACTGTTCGGCCGATATGAGTTCGGGGTTGCCGTTTTTCAGGAAGTCGGCCTTGGCGCCGCCTGCATAAGCATTGAATACGGCCCCCTGACGCTGAATGAGCAGTTCCAGCTCCGCCGCCGATGCGGGCAGTTTTTCTACGCGGTAACCCTCGCGCTTCATACGCACCAGCAGGTTATAGAGCGACGGGGCGACCTCCATGCCGGCTGCGGTCAGGGCATTCTGGCCGGGACCTTTGTAGTAATAGATAGCCACCCGCTTCTCGCTGTTGGGCTTGCTTCGCAGAGCGATATGGTTATTGACGGTCTCGACGAACGTCGCCAGCCGTTCGGGTATGGCGTATGCCTGCTGCAACCCCTCCGCATCGAGGCGGTGTCCGAAGAGCGCGTATGGACGGATGGCGCCGTCGATTTCGGGCATGACGACGCTTTGCGACAGGAAGCCGCCGTTCATGCCCATCTTGTCCGCCTCCCACTCATCGACCAGCCGATTGACATTCAGCGGGGCGAACAGTGGAATGTTGCGCTTCGTGAGGTAGTTCACCATGTCGTCGCCCAGGCGGCCGTGCGCCATGTTGATTACAGCCGAAGGGCGTATCGAATCCGCCTGACCGCTTCGCACAGCAGCCTGCATGTCGCGGACACAATAGACCCTATTGCCCGTCCGCTCCAACGCGGCGACCAACTCTTCGGGTTCGCCCATCTGTCCCGTAACGATGATGCGGGGCGCCTGTTCTTTCCAGAGATCGTGTCTGCGCAGAAACGCCTCGTATTCGGCGACGCTGCCGAAATCCGTCTCCTCGTCTTCGGGGTTGTCCGGGTCGATGTGGTAGAACTGCTTCTCTTCCCGTTCGACGGGGGCACCGGGTTCGTCGCTGTCGAATGTCTTACCGTCGACCGTGCGACGGATGAAGGTGAGCATATTGCGGTAGTTGCGGCGTCCGCCGCCGTTCAGGTAGCCTTTGACGGTGGCAACGGTCGCCGAATCCGCCGATACGATTGCGTTGGCGGGATTGGTCGCCATCGTGGTGATGACGGTAAGTCCGTTGTCGGCGGCCCGCTGTATGGCAGCCCGCTGCTCGGCCGTAATGCGCAATCCCATGCCGTTTATCAGCACCATGTCGTATTTACCGATGTCGTCCAGCTCTTCCGTGTCGAGCACCGAAAGGCGGATGCGGGCGTGGTCGTTCGCCTTGGCGATTTGCCCCAGCGTAATGACCTGATAATTTACAAAAGCGATGCGCGTGGCGGAGAACCAAACGTTCCATACCACGACACCGGCTGCGATAACGAGCAGGGCGACAATCCCTGCCCGGATTTTTCCTTTTCGTTTCATATCGTTGTTTCTATTTTTTCTTAAACATTCGCTCTATGTCGAGCGACAAGCCCACCGAGCAGGCGGTTCCCGTCGTGCTCGGGGAGTTGCTGTAATAGTAATCGGGACGGTAATTGAACAGGTTGTCCACGGTCAGCGTGACGTTTACGCCTCTCCATATCCGCTGCGTGAGGCTCAACTTCCATATCGTGTAGCCCGGATAGGTCTGCCGCTCGGTCTCTTCGTAGGAGGTCAGTTCGGTATAGACATCCGTGGTCACCTTCGACAGCCAGCGTCCCGACAATGCCACGCTCAGACCGTAACTCTTCCAGTCCTTGTCGTAAGCGAGACGTGCCGTAGCTGTGTGGGGACGGGTCGAGGAGAGCATCGGCTCGCCCTTTCTGATGTGCTCATAGGTATAGGCATACGACAGCCGCCATGATATACCGCAGGGATAGCGTCCCGAAGCGTTGGCATCCACACCTGCCACCTGCAAACGAGACATATTGGTATATACCTGACCGCCCAGAGCCTGGTTCCATGCCGTGGTGATACGGTCGTCGACGATGTTGTAGAATCCCGTGACCGTCACGTTGTGCCGTCCTTTCATGTATTCGGCCGAGAGCGAGAAGTTGTGGCTCGACTCGGGTTTGAGGTCGGGATTGCCGTAGATCATGAAGATGTTGCCCATATAGAAATTCATGTACATCTCTTTGAGCGTGGGTGCGCGGAAGCCTCCGGCATACGAACCCCTCAGGGAGCAGTTCTTCAATTTATACATCAATCCCAGTTTCGGGGAGAAATGCGAGAGCTTCGCCTCCGAGAACCAGTCGAAACGCAGTCCGGCGATCAGATTGAATTTCCGGTAAGGATTCCAGTCGAACTGGGCGAAAGCGTCCGCCGTATGCTGGGTATGGCTGCCATTGTCCTCGAACTGATACGACATCAGGTAGTCGCGCATGTAGTCGCCGCCTGCCGTCAGGATGTGTTTACCGGCGAAAGTATGGTTGTAGAGCGTGCGGACGGTGTGCTGCACGTTGCTGTAATCGCGCACGTCGCGGTCGGTCGGCACGAGGTAGTCGCTCTTGTCGTACTGGTCGAACGCATACGAGAGTTCCAGATCGTCTTTGTCGGTAGGGCTGTAATTCCCTTTCAGACCGCCCGTAAAACTGCGGTAATGGTCTTTGAGGCTTTCCGATGAGCTGCGCTCACGGAAAAAGTAGCTCGCACGGGCCGTGAATTTCAGCGCATCGGCCGCCTCGAACGTCAGGCGCTCCTTGATATTGAGCGTAGAATGTCCGTAGATGGTGCTGTAATCGCCGACCTCGGTGTTGTCCGTGCCTTTCGACAGGTCGATGGCATCGATGGAGGTATATTGCACATTGGTTATGGAGTTAAACCGCCCCTGGTTGAATCCGACTGAACCGCCGTAACGCTGTTCGTTGTGCGCGCCGTAACGGCCGTTTAGATTGACCGACCATGGCTCCTGCGACTCGCGGCTGATGATGTTGACCACGCCGCCCACGGCATTGGAGCCGTAGAGGGACGACGCGGCACCCTTAACGATCTCGATGCGCTGCACGTTATCCATATTCAAACGGCTGTAATCCACGTTGTCGAGCGTTTCGCCCGCCAGACGCTCCCCGTCCACGAGAAACAGTACCGAGTTGCCTCCGAAACCCGACATGTTGAGCGACGTCTGCTGGTTCATCGAGTAGGAGAACTCGATGCCCGGCAGTTCGGTTTGCAGCAGCTCGCCGATATTGGTGGCATCCGTCCGCTTGATATCCTGTTCCGAAATTACCCGCGTCACGATAGGCACATCTTTCAACAGCTTGGGGGTGCGGGTGCCCGTCACTACCACCTGATCAAGCGTCATCGGGTTTTCTGTGAGCCTGAAATCCAATGCGCCGTCACGGTTGCCGTCAACGATCTGCACCGCATCGAAATAACCGATATAGGTCGCGGTCAATGTATACCTCCCGTTATCGGGAAGTCGCAGTTCATAATGTCCCTCGGCATCCGTCACTGCTCCGATTCCCGAAAGTTCCTTCACAAGAATGGTTGCTCCATACAAAGGCTCACGCCTGCTGTCAATCACGGTACCGAAGATTCGGCGCTGCGCCAAAACATCGGTCGCAGCGAGCAGTCCGAGCAACAAAAAAATAACGGTTCTTTTCATCATGGCTGCACGGGGTATAGATAGTCGATGGTCATGAATCCCTTGACGGCCGTGTCGTTCATGAAGTTGGTCAGGCGAAGCGCCGCAAAGGTTCCGTCGGCGAGACGAATCAGATAAACTTTGCCGGAGAGCGTGTATACGGGCGGCATGGTCGAGGTATCGACATGAAGCCACCTCGACAAAACGGGATTATACCAGTCTTCGGCGTAGCGGATGATGCCGTCCATCATCTGCGACATATCCACCGTTATCTTGCCAGTCGTCCACTCGTCCGCCGCGAATGCCTCTCCGGGAAGGGAGCCGACGGCTGGCAGCGCGCCGAAATCGTCCGCCGCACTTTCCATGACGGATCCGCCGTTGGTCTTGGCATCGTAACGGTGGACGGCGAAATCCCACTGTCCGGGGGCCTCTTCGCCGACGGCTACCGTAATTGCCTGCTTGCCGTGCAGGTCGATATAGTGCCATTCGGTGTAGTCCGTGGCGTCGATATAGATGCGTCCCGTATGTAACTTGTCATCGATGGCGACAAAGCCGTATATTTGGGTCTCTTCAGGCTGCGGAGCGTCGTAGATATCCTCGAATATGCCGTTACAAGCCGAGAGCGATAGCATGGCTATCACTCCCGACAGAATAGATGTTATTTTATGGCTTACTGACATCTCTGTTTGTATTAGGTGATTACTCTGCGGTGGCGGGAGCCTTGCCCGGCAGCAAGGTAATAGTCAGTCCGCCCATAACGGCAGGCGCGTTGAATGCGATGGAGAAATCATCTTTTGCGGCGTTGCTTGTTCCCGCCATGGTAAAGGCGTAGTCCTTTACATTGTCTCCCATGCCCATCGAAACCGTTCCGTCGCCCGTAAACTCGTACTTGTCGCCGTCCTTCGTGACGGTAGCCTTAGCGACCTTGAATGTGCCCCATGTCGCCGATTCGAATACGACGGCAAGCGTCCCGTCGCCGTTGGCCGTCATCTTCAGACTTTCACCGTCGGTATAACGGTTCTGGAAATAGGTGCAGCCGGCATTGGTGTAGCCTTCGTAGGTTCCAGCCAGCAACAAATCGGCGGGGGCTTCACCCGCGATGAAATCGATGATCAGGCCGCCCATGACACCGGCAACCGTGAACTGCATCTGTGCCTTTTCACGGGAATCGATCACTGCGGTATAGGTGCAATCGTAGGACGAGATATTACCGCCCATGCCCATTTTCGTCTGGCCGCTGCCCGTGAGGGTATAGGTGCCTCCGTTCTCGCTCATCCGGGCATTAGGTATGGAGAACTCGCCCCATGAGCCGGAGGTGAAAGTCACGCGGGCCGAGCCGTCGGCGTTTTCGGTGACGGTAACGGTCTCGTCCGCCGTACAGGTGTTCTGGAAATAGGCGCACCCCGCCAAGGTGTAACCTGCATAGCTGCCGGCAATATCGGCAACGGCCGGCTGATTCTCATCATCACTGCATGCTGCCGAGCAAAGCGCCACGACAGACATCGCTAAAATCGTTTTGAGTTTCATATCAAATTATTTTAATGTTTATTTTCAGGCAGCAAAATTACCCGTGGATTCGGAGGCGGGCAATACTCCGATTTTAGTATTTTGAAACGCTATCACACTACCTTTCACTATTTTTTGGTATTGCCTCTTATTATATAGGTGAGTAATTTTGCAACCGTAAACAGAGATTTTCAAAAAAGGATGAATGATATGAATAGTTATCAGGCAGGCGATAAAATGCGCGATCTGATCCGGAATAACAGTGCGTTGATTCTGGTCTTGGGGCGTTTCGATATTTCTTTGGGGTTCGGCGACAAATCGGTCCGGGAAGTATGCCGGACGCATCATGTGGATGAGAAGACGTTTTTGGCGGTGGTGAATTATGTGGCGGACAGGGATTACCATTTCGAGGATGTGTCGCTGCCCTCGCTGATCCGGTACCTGAAACAATCGCACGAATATTTTTTGGATTTCAATCTTCCGAACATCCGTCGCAAACTGATCGAAGCCGTCGATTGCTCGGACAGCAACGACATCGCCATGCTCATCATCCGTTTCTATGACGAATATTTTCAGGCAGTCCGCAAACACATGGAGTATGAGAATGATACGGTGTTCTCCTATGTCGAGCAATTGTCCCAAGGCCATTTGAAACGAAACTACACCATCTCCGAGTTTGCGAGCAAGCATGCGCCCATCGGCGACAAGCTCAAAGAACTGAAAGACGTGATCATACGGTGCTACCCCGAGAAGAACAACTACCTGCTGAATGCGGCTTTGCTGGAAATCATTTTGTGCGAGCAGGATTTGACGTCGCACTGCCAGATCGAGGACAAGCTGTTCGTGCCTGCCGTCAAGCTCATCGAGCAGCAGTTAAGGAAGAAAGACGATACGGTCTATGCGGACAAAACCGACAAAGACATTCCCGACAAAAAGGACAAGCTGGAGATGCTGAGCGACCGCGAGAAGGATATTATCGCCTGCGTGACGAAAGGAATGAGCAACAAGGAGATTGCCGAAGAGCTTTATCTTTCGGTGCATACCGTCACCACCCACCGCCGCAATATCTCGAACAAGTTGCAGATTCACACGACGGTCGGACTGGCGATTTATGCCATTGCCAACAAGCTGGTCAATATCGAGGACATACAGGTGGGATAGCCGAATCGTACAGAACAAGAGCAATGAATAAAAAAGAACTGATCCGTGCCATATCATACGAACTCGACCCGCCCATATCACAAGATAAAATCACGCTGATACTCGACAAAGCCGTCGAGATAACCAAGCGTACCCTTGCGACAGGTGAACCTGTGAAATGGGCCGGCTTCGGTTCTTTCGTCATGAAAGACGTTCCGCCTCGATTATTCTATTCCACCCATTTGGAAAAATATACCACCTCCAAAGGCTACAAACGAATCACGTTCGTTCCGTCCAGAACAAAATAACGTACAGCCTGCTCTCAAACAGGAAAGCTATCGGAATTTTCCCGATAGCTTTCTTTGTTATATTTCCTGTTTTTTCAGGCAGAATGCCTATCTTTGCAGAAGATTTAAGATATTAAAAGCGTTAGCTTTTGTTCTTGCACCGAAATCTGGCAGTTTCAAACCCGCAAGACAGACAGTGGACGCCTGCGCGTAGCGTGGGCTTAACTTGTTTGCGGGTGGGCTTGCCAGAGCCTCGGTGCGGGCGGGTTCTGTCCCACGCTTTTCGCATGTATAACCGACCTGAGAGGGACATAAGGTCTCAACATTCAGGTCAATGGAAAAATCGCTCTTGGAACAGCTCATAACGCTGCCTGCCGATGCCACCACCGCAACCGTACAAGGCGTCGCCATGCAGGTAATCGACGAAGCCGCCCGGCAATCCCTCCTTCAATCCGACCCCGAAGATACGCACATCCACGAATGCACCCTCTCCAACGGTACATTCATCGCCGATATGCAACACGGTCGACTGATTACCTTATACAAAGTCCGCTGACATATATAGTCTTTTGGTATCGGAAAACGAGCCGTAAGAACTGATAAATGAGGTATTTTCATAAGTTCTTGCGGCTTCGTTATGCAAACACGGCAAATAATCGCTATCTTTGCAGTGTTTTTAAGATATTTAGGAAGCGTTTAGCTTTTGCCTTGCAACACGAAGTCTGGTAAATTTCGAACTCCCGCAATGCAAATAGATAGACGCCCACGTTCTGCGTGGGCATTATCTGTTGCGGGAGAAGGTTTACCAGAGCCTGTGTTGCGACAAGTGTAATGTCCCACGCTTTTCGTATATGAACATAACCGGTCTGTAGGGGCAGCAGCCACCCTTACAAGGTAATGGACAAAAACCAGAAACACCCGTCCGCATCACAATCAGAACCTGTTACCGATAATAGTTTTACCCGTGAACAGCAAGCCCGTGAAATTATGCAGCAACTCGTAAAAGAAGGCATCTTTGCCTCAGATGAAGCCGCCGAAGTTACTTTCTCCGACACAGCATTCATTTGCATTCCTGATACAGAACAAGAGCCTGCCGACAAAAAAGGCGTGAAATGAACCATCCCACGCCTTTCATTTTTTAGTCTGATTTACGTTTGCACAGCTCGTCATACTGCGAGGCTGTCAACGTGAAATCCGTAATATCGAATCCGAGCACTTTCCACCAGTATCGGAACGAATAGCCCGTCTCCGATGACACCCGTTTGGTTTTGCAGAGCCTGTCGATAGCCTTCTCCCACAGATTGGTCATGGATGCCACATCCTTCAAAGAGCGCATCACAGCCTCTAACTTTCCCTCTTCATCGAATACCAGCACCTTGCGTTCTCTGGGACCCGATTTACCGCCGTGCTTTTTAGGTTCTTCCTCTTTCACATGTTCGACGTCCGGGACAAGTTTGTCCGCCTGCTGTTTCAGCAACGGCTTCGGTTGTAATCCGGATAACCAGTACACCTGCTCACCGCTGACCCGAAAAGTGATACTGCGTCGCCCGGCAAGCTGTTCTGGTTCGAAAAGACATCGGTAGACTGAGTCGTTTTCCTTGTTGATGGTAATCTCGACAAGCAGAGAATCGCCCTCTGCCAGTTCCTTGATATCGATTCGGTGCGGCATCTTCTCACCGCTGCGGCGTCCTTTCCGGAGGATAATCCGCTCTCTGACTACGGCCATCGGTCTCGTTATTTAGTTTCCCTCACGGCTGCCAAAAAACTCTTGGCCGGCTTGAACGCAGGAATGTTATGCGCAGGAATCGTAATCGTCGTGTTCTTCGAGATATTACGGGCTACTTTCTCGGCTCTTTTCTTGATGATGAAGCTGCCGAATCCGCGCAAAAACACCTCATTCCCTGCAATCATCGAACCCTTCACGCTTTCCATAAACGCCTCCACGACATTCATTACTACCGTCTTTTCCATTCCCGTCTGCTTTGCAATCTCTGTTACGATTTCAGCTTTTGTCATAATGCTCGATATTTTTAAGTTATAGTTTTCTTTTAGCAAACGCAAAGATAATGAAAAATCGTGTAATAAACCGCTGATAATTAACACATCCGTAATCAGATGCAGATGTTCATATATAGTCTTTTCACGAGCCTCTAATCAATCAAATATCTGATTCTTAATAGTCTGCATACATAAACATGCAAAACAGCTTGAACAGAACAAAAAAAATCACGTCATCCACGGATTTTTCCACGGGTCGTAGTCCGTCTGGAACGTAGCGAGCTGCCAGTCCGTCACGGGCTTGTTATCCTCCGCCACTTTTCGGGGAATCTGCGGATTCAACCGCAGCCTCGCAGCATCCGAAAGCCACTTCATCGAATCCTCGTAATCTCGCATCCTGACCACGCTCACATTGTTCGGGGCGATGAGTTTCGTCAGCTCGTACAACGCCAGCCGCACCATGTGTTTCTTGAGGTTGTAATTGCGCGGGTCATGCGGCGTGAGGTTCACTCTCCGCTGCGGCAGGTCTGCATTAACATCCGTTCCGGGATAAAATACACGACCCTCGTACACCACATATTCGTGTTCCGAAAACTCATAGTCGTTATAGGCGGGATCATAGTCCGCAATGGCTCCCCAGCAGTCGGATTCCATCGGTGTGACGTTATTGTCGAACCCGTCCAGCGTCATCAGCGTATAGAACGCTCCCTCGAACTCCACTACATCCCACAGAAGGTAGTTTATCGGCTGCCACAAGGTATATTCCGCCTCCAGCCAACCCTCGACCATCGGGATACGGATCTCGCCGAACTTGTACCCGTTCTCGGCCGTACAGATGTACACCATGTCGTTATACAGCACAAGGTCATTCGGATAATAAGTACCGAACTGCGAATAACGCTCGACGGTCGCCGTGTCCAAATTGACATCCACATGCTCCTGCCAGTAGGTCTTTACCGACGGCATTTTATAACCGCTCATGGAGCGGATGACCTCGCAAATCGTTCCCTCATGGTAAATATGTGCTCCCACGGGAAACGTAATCCGGCGGTCGTATTCCGCGATATATTTGCCCTTGCCGAGTTCCCGCTCGATTTCATAGTTCTCCGACAGGTACTCCACAAGGCTCATCTCGGCCGACTCCTCCGCCTGGATAAACCGGTCGCTGTTCCCTCTGGTCATCTGTGAAAGGGCCTCTTGCGTGATGATGCCCAAATAGTCCTCGTTATTAAGAAATCTTCTATACATGTATCGTCTTTTTTCTTTAATAGTTGAATCCTTCGTGAAGCATTGCCGTCGATACCACCTGGTAGTTTCCCGCATTGCCGTTTTTGTATTTGTGCCAGCTATCCCGCAGGTAGTAGCAAAGCAGGTAGTCCAGACAGTCGGACAGGTGGCCGTACTTCTCGTATTTCACACCGGTTTTCGGGTCGGTTACCTTCTGCTTGGACTTTGTGCCGTCTTCGTTTTTCGTTTGATATATCAGGTCTTCCGTCAGTTTGCGGCAGCGCAGGTCTATGCGCAGCTCCCAGCCGTTGTAACCGTCGAGCACTTCATTGACGAACTCGCACCGCGTAATCTGGGGCGGCTGTTTCTTGAGCAGTTTCACACGGGGACGCAATACGCCTTGTCCGAGCGTTTCTGTAATGACCGTAAAGTTGTTGATGCCGTCCTCGGAGGCTGTGGAGCGTTGCAATCCGGCAGGATCGCCAGTCACGTCCACGCCGCCGATCTGTTTGTCTAAAAGCAGTTTCTTTTTCATCCGGCGGGCCAATGCCGGCGTGTTGTTCTCTTTGGCGGCAGCCGTACCTAATACCTCTTCCAGAATGTAAACCTTCCGCGTGTCGTAGTCTATCTGGGCAAGCAGCACGCTCATGTGCGGAGCCACATTGAAGTCCCACACGGTAATCAGCGGCCGCGTGGGGTCGTACACCCGCTCTTTCAGCCCTGTGACCAAATGCACGGTCCCGTCGAAGCGGTTGTAGATAGCCATGTCGTTGGCCTCCACGAAGTCCCAGTTGCCGTAAAGCAACCGTTCTTTCGTCGCCTGGTCGCTGATTTTGTTCAGGGCGGCTTCGTAGGTCTGGCGGAAAGCGATGTCGGGATTGTCGAACACCGAAAACGGCACGTAGGCTTCGCCCTCACGGGGCGTCACCCGGTCGCCGTTGTCGTCCTGCACGAACCGTCCCCGTATCCAGTTGGTCGTGGGGTTCGTCGTGAGCAGCATTTTCGAGACCTTGAAGGTTTCGTGGGTCTTCCAGCGCAGACGCGAGAACAGCACCTCGATGGCCTTCTGGCTGACCTCCGACACCTCGTCGCAGGCGGCAATCGTCGCCTCCATCGAACCGAACCGCTCGAAGTTGGGGTCGGACGGCTGGTCGGCCAAGTCGAGCATGATGATGACCGAATCGTTCCAGAACCGCAGCGTACCGGCCACGTTGTTGATGTGGTAGTGTTCGTCTTCCACCAATCCCCACTGTTTGATGACCATGCGGATGGTGTTCCACGTCGATTCTTTCAGGCTTTTCAGCGTCTTTCGGGCCACTACGGCGCGAATATCCGGGAAACGGATACAACTGCTCACCAACCACACGCTGGACACGAACGACTTGCCGCCACCCGCAGCTCCGCCACCCAGAACCAACTGCGGAATGTTCTGGTTGTTACAACGCTTGCAGTAAGGCTTGTAGCGTGGATTGTGATTGGCATCGTACCCGATGAGCATCTGTTCCACTTCGCCGCCGCACAATGGGCATTCGGGCTGGAGCAGCTTCCAGAGCTCGTACTGCTTCGGCGACGGGCAGAAGTCGATTTTCAGACTTTCGGGAGCCTTCAGTTTCTTCAACGCCATGCTTCCACAATTTCGATTTCAATGTCGGAAGCCTTGGCGAGCCGGGCGTTCAGAGCGTCCGAAGTCTTGCGCGATTCGGTAACCTTACCTTTGACCGTGTTTTTCCCAACGATGATACACCCGGCGGAATCCTCCTCCGTATTGCCGCTGTGAATCAGAATCCCTAAGAAATGCGGCACGTCATGCAGGTACGGCAGCATCCGCTTGAACCGCGCACTGTATTCCATCGTTACCTTGTAAGTGCCGGCCGGAATCGCCGTGCGGGCATACACTTTCTCCTTGCAGCGGCACGAACGTCCCGACGGCGTATCGGGGCACCGTGCAGGCAGTTCACGGATTTTGTCTTCGATGGTGTGGCAAAAGAAACGCCCGTCGATTGACAGGTCGCCGATGGTATAGTTTTCCGCCTTGTATTTGCGTCTGAGAAGCAGTTTCATTCTTTGATGCAGTTAGAGTTACATCAAAGAATAGCGGTACGGCAGCCGGAAACGGTTACAACAAAACGACCCCGGCACTGACAGTACCGAGGTCGCTTCCTAAATGAATCCGATAAACTTATTTCCTCCTGCGAGGTTCTACGAAAACGATTTTCCGTACCCCTTCGGTTACTATATACTTTTTCAATGAAGGAGAGTAAAGCCGTTTCGACGGAACGTCTTTCATGACAAAAGAACCGAATCCGGACCATTTCACAGATTCACCGGTATCGAGCGTCCGGTTAATCACAGACACGGCGGTATTGAGTATCAATGTAATCCTCTCTTGCGATACCGTCGGACCGATCTCCTGTGAAATCGCACGTATAAATTCTCGCTTATTCATTACCTGCTTCAATGTTTGATGAGAAACTCGCATTTCGTTGTTTTATAGGTTAGTCTGCGCTCTTTTGCCCATAAGAATATATCGCCCCAATTTCCTATTTCATAAGTTTCCACGATTCCGTGCAGAGGATTCCGCTGACGATGAGTATCACAGGCAGCAGCGGCAACTGGACGATAGAGAAATCCATAAACAATTCGCTCATGTGAAACAGATTGAAAAGAAAAACGATTGCCGCAAGGACGACATTGGTAATGCCACAAAAACGCTTGTTTCCATACAAAGTACACAGGATGCCGCACACGGGAATTAGGTAAGTTACTGTCATCATGAAGGCAAGCAGACCTGAGGGAGCCGCGCCGCTATCGCTGATGGCAACCGGCTCACTCCAGAAAAGCGGCATAAGGTCGGCAAGCGAGTGGACGGTCAAGCCGCACATGACCACTACCCACAAAATTGTAACTCTGATTTTAGATTGTTCCATAATCCGTTAATTTTAATTGATTAAAAACTATATTTGAATTTCACCCACACTTCGGAATTGCGGCTGTACATGGCAAACTGTCCCTTATCGGCATGAAAGAAATCATACCCTATAAAAACATGTATCTGGTCGGTCAGTCCGTAGTCGGCGCTCAAGCGGTTATAAACTCCGCCGTTCGCTACATCCACGTATGCGAAAGTGGAAAGATTGAGAGTATTGCGCAACAAATCCTTGGATATGCGGACCGTAGCCATACCTGAGTTGCGATAAGAGGAAATGCCCGATAAATCGCCGCTGATGTATTTGTGGGAATACTGCACACCCACTTGCCAGTCATTCCCTGCATACCAGTCCACGCCGATGAGGGCGTTGGTACTGTTGCGGGTAACGACGGGAGCATCGACGACGGGATCTTGCGCTTCGCCGAAGTATTCCGCCGCTTCCGCACGGACGACGAACTTGCCCAATGGAACCGAAAGGTCGGCTCCGAGCATGGTCATGCGGCGGTATTCGCCCTCGCAGAGCAACGAACCGTTTTCGGTGATGCTTTTGCGGAACACGGGCACCTTGTTCCATGTCCGCAGTGCACTGACGCTGAAATCGCATCCGTTCAGATAGGCACCGACACGTCCGCCGTACTCGATGTTGCGGAAACGATGGTCGGGAGTATCGCCCGTATCGACGGTGTATGGCAGGGAAATGTCGGGAAGGCTGACCGCCCACGGATTGTTGCCGTCCGTCGGCAGCTCGTAAAAGGAACTCACGGGAATTATAACCGCCTCGGCGCTCCACTTGGGACGGGTATATCTGACTCTCACTCCATTTACCGGAATACGGATGTCGTCATAGTCCTGTGTCAGAAACTCCGTGAAGTCCATAGGCGAGATGATGTCGGTAATACGCATGGCATCCGCCACGCCCCAAGTGATAATTTGCCGTCCTGCACGGATATCCCAGCCCGATTGGGCGTAATACAGATACGCCTCGCGCAGGAAAAAACCGCTTTGCTCTTTCAGTAGGCTGTTATAGACTGCATTTGCCGAAACGAACATGCCCGCATAACCTTTTCCCAACGACAGTTCTCCTCTTACGCGGCTGCGCGATGCCATCCAGTCGTAGGGGCTTTCCGTGCGTAGGGCATGATAGGTGTCGATGAACCCTTTGACACTTACATGCAGTCGCCCGTCTTCTTCCTGCGCCAAGGCAGGGAGAAAAACCATGCAGGACAGGAATATGAAAACCAACCCTTTCTTCATAATCCTTTCTCTAATCTGGAAACCGTAAACATCGAGGCATCCAGCTTCATGTCATACTTGGGATCTTTCATCACGATGACAGTCTTGTGTCCCGTCTGGACATTCTCCATCTCCATGCGGTGTTTCGTCCAGAACCCTTGCACCTCGGTGATTTCCGATACGGTCAGCACGCGGTGGAGTTTGTCCAGCTTGTCGTAATACTCCACCCGTATGCCGGTCAGGCAATCCTGCGCCACCCATGTCACCTTGCGTGAATAAATCTCATGCTTGTCCACAGGCACGGATTCCACCACCCAGCACTGCTTGCCGTCGCATGTCTCCGTGCGCAACAGCTTATGTTCGTCCTCGTCGATGTTGCGGTCGCCCATGTCGTCGTAGGTAAAGTCCGTCCCCATGAAATAGTCCGTCTTGGACGACGAGCCGCTGATGCGCCGCGTCTTCTTCATCGCCGGCAAATAGAGCCACTTATCATCGTCTTTGCCGATCTGGTCGTAGTCCCATGTGAGAAATCCCGTGCCTTTCACATCGCCGGGATAGGTGAAATACATGATTTTCTTCGTGTCCTTACCTACGTCCATCGCCCACGATTCCACCTTCCGTTCCCGCCTGCTGCCGTTCTTTTTGACCAACGTAAGCTCCATTCGGGAGTAGCGCGTATCCCCGTCGGGACGCTCATCCACCTTTTTCATGATGTCACGTCCCGATAACTGTTGTGCCTGTACCGCAACGGCGGTAAGCACGAACGCCAAAGCTAAAAATACATTTCTCATTTTTCTATCTGTTTTGAGTGATTAGAATCTTCTTTCCCGAATACATGAAATCCTTTCACCAGCACAGGCGTGATGAACAGGTCGGAAAGCAGAGCCGTCATGATGCCGATGACCGCCAGCCATCCGAAGTTGAAGAATTGCAGACAGCACGAATCCATGAAGCCTGCAAAAACGGCCGAAGTGATGACGGAAGTGGTGACTATCGCCACGCCGACGACGCGGAATGTCCGTCGAATAGCTGTATGATAACAGTTCGTCCGATCGTATTCCAACTTGGCGTGGTTGATGAAATGGATGGTGTCATCTACGGCCATGCCGAGCATCATCGGGATGATGCAGGCCGTCATCATGTCGAGCGGAATATCTGCCCATCCCATGTATCCGCCCACGCAGATAGCGGGGAACAGGTTTGGGATAAGTCCTATCAGACCTACACGGACACTTTGAAACACGATCATCAGTATCAAGCCGATGATAAGTACCGAGATGAGGAATGACTGAATCTGTCCGCGCACGAGATACTGCATCATGGTAGTGAACTGCGGAAGATTGCCCACCGCCGTCACCTTGGCATCCGGGAACAACTTGGTTGCGCGCTGCTCAATGTCGGCAAGCTCCCGTTCCGATTCCCCTGAGTTATAGGTCGGCATCTCCACCATGAGGCGCAACCGGCGGTAATCGTAGTCTATCCAGTATTCCGACTCCGTACCTCCGGCATTCTCGTAGAGCAGCATCATCTGCGCCACCTCTTCCTCGTCGTCCGGGATTCGGTAATACGTCCTGTCGTTGCCGTTAAGCGTACAGTTCAAGTCTTTCAGAATGTCAAGTATAGAGGTTGTGCGCTTGGTCAGCGGGTATTCCTCGGTTATTTCTGTAAGTCGTTCTAATTTTTTGAGGTTTTCGGGGAGCTTGGCTTGTCCGTCTTCGGGGAACTCCACCATCAGGTCGTAGGAATATAGCGAGCCGAGTTCCGACTTGCTAACCTGCAACAGCTTGTTCACGTATGGTACCTTTTCGCCCATAGTCCGCTCCATGTCAAATGCCGGCTCCATACGCCAAACGCCGATGCCGAGGAATATGCACAAAAGCATAAATACGGTCAGGATGGTCTTAGGGTGGCGAAGGTCAAAGTCGCCGACATGCACCATCATTTTCGACCAGCGGGTGTCGCTTTCCTCCGTGAAGTTCCGCCTGGGCTTCTTGTCCCGCCCGAATGACAGCAGCACTGGGGTGACAAGCATCGTGGTGAGCATGACAAACAGCACGCTGAGCGAGGTGTGTATGCCGATGAAGGCTACAGGACGTATCGGCACGATGAGGAAAGAGAGCAGCGAGACAATGGTGGTGCACCCGCAGAAGAACACCGGCCACCCTGTTTCCTTGAATGTTTCCACCACCGCCTGCCTACGCCGTCCGTGAATCATCATCCGCTTGCCGAAGAACGAGAACAAATGGATGTTGTAGGCTATCGACACCGCGAACGCCAGTATCACGGGAATGATGCTCGTTGCCGAATCGACATACAGCCCCAGAGCCCCCGCAATGCCGAACGTGATGAGCAGTCCGCCGAACGTGCCGATGAAAGGAGCGACGATACCACGCACCGAGCGGGTCATTATCAGCATGACTATTATTGAAATCAGGATGGCGAACTTTACCAACCGGCTCATTTCCGTGCCGATGAACTCAATTTTCTGTTGACTGACGTAAGGCATGCCTGTCGCCTTCGGGTGCAGCGAGGCGTATTGCGGCTTGTGGAGGATGCGGTCCACTTCCCCACCGGTCAGAATATCGGGGGCTACCGTCGTTTCTTTTTTCCATACAGAATCTTCGGGGAAAGGGCGTAGCTTGATGACAATCCACGATAGTCGCCCGTCCTTTGATATGAGCTTGCGCGCCACTTCCGGCTTACTGTATGCCCGCTGTCTGATGGAATCCATGCCAGCCTTGTCCTGCGGTATCACTTCCGGTACAATCTGCTCGATTGTCATTCCTTCCTCGTCACCGACAAGGAATTCTATGTCGGTGAGCGATGTGATTTTGTCCACATACGAAAGGCTGTCAAGCAGTTCATTGGACAACGCCCGCAAGGTTTCGAGATTCTCTTTTGTGAAATGGTTGTCACACTCGGTCAGTACACCCACGAAATAGTCGTTGCCGAAATGTGCCTTGAACTCATCGGTCTTCAATAGCATTGGATCGCCTTCGATGAAGTAGTCATCGAAAGACGTCTGAACAACCAATTTTTTCACTCCCATTACCGACAGCACCAAGACTGCGGCAAACGCTGCAAGCACCCACCGGCGTGCCCGCAGCAACCGTTCGGCAAATGCGCCGAACTTCTCGTTGATTCTTTCTATTTTCATATTCTTACTAATGTTGTTATTGATTTATCCGATATGGCACAGGCATCAAACCGACGGCTCAAAAACGAACGATGTTCCGATACGTTCATAAAAAGAGGAGAGAGCCTCGATTCCGAAGCTCTCTCCCGATTTACATCCATAATACGCATCAGGCGATGTCCTGCTATATATTCAATATATGTTTCCATCCGTTTATTTCAAATTTGATATACTCTTCTATGATAAGAGGCATCTCTTCAACCGAAACCTTGTGCATCAGTATCTCCTCGAACATCGTGAACATCCACACGGTGTGCAAGTGAATCATAAAATCACTTACCTTTATGTTCATCTGCGGATGGCGTTCCTTATTGTTCCTGAACCAAACCTTGACCTGCTCCGTAGCCTTGTCCGTAAAATCAGCCTTGAAATGTTCCAGTGAAGAACCTTGCGCACCGAAAAAGAGAATCTTCATCAGTGTACGGTTCCCTCTCAGAAGATTCATATATTCAGATACGGCAAAATAAAGATACTCTTCTCGTATCATATCCATTGCATCTGCATAGTCCCCGTGATGGCGCTCAAACATGGATTCAAATGCAGAGATAATTGGCGCAAGAACAGCACAAAACAAGCGGTCTTTGCTCGGAAAGTAGTTATAAAGATTACCGACGCCGACACCAACTTGCAAGGCAATGGCACGCATGGATGCTTTCGCAAACCCTTTACGGGAAAATTCCCGACGGCCTGCGTCCAGTATCTTCTGCCTTATGTCGTTCTTGAGCGTCTGCATAACAGAACATCGTTTATTATTCAGATGCAAAATTATTATAATCCAACGATATATGCAATACTATAAAATAACTATCCGATCGAAAACAAGTCAATATCAACAATATATCCCCGAAAAAAAGCCCAACAATGAACAGGGTTGAACGATGTTCACTGTTGGGGCGTGCAGTTGGTACTAATTAGTAAGTAGAGGGCTGTTCCTCTATCTTGTCTCCGTGAGAATTGTTCTAAAATCACTTCAAATTACCGGGGACTATTTCAATATTCGTATATACTCCGAATACCGTATCTCCGCATATGGGTTGTCACTCGAAATGGTCTGATGCACGGCCTTTACCCGTCGCCAGAACCACCAGCCCTTATATTCCACCCACACAGCTTGATGAAGCGTCACCGGCACCCGTATCTCACCCCGCAGCCGGTTGTCCTCGATGATTCCCGTAAGCTGGATGTGCGGCGTAATCATCTCCACCCTCTGGTGCAGAATCGGCACCGTATCCCGCACAACCACCGTGTCCCGTATCACGGCATCTATCGGTCCGGCGACCTCGACCTCATGCCGTGCCGCCGCTTCGAGGTGTTTGATTTTCACCCCGAGCCGCCTGATCTTTTCGGCATCCTCAGCACGCAGCCGCTTGTATTCGTCCACCCGCAACCGCAGCGCGTTTACATCCACGGCCATCGTCGTCGAATCCACCCGGATACGTTTCATGTCCGACAACAACGCTTCGGTATTGCTGCGGTAGCGGTTACGTTCCTCCTTGAGATAGCCGTTGCGTTGCCACAGAACTGCGACAGCCCCACCGAGCAACAGCACGGCGAGGCTCAGATACAGGGTACTCTTACGCATGGCTGACCGATTCGGCGGGGATGAACCACTCGTATTCCTCTTGGTATGGATCTTTGAGAAACACCATATATCCCTTGCATCCGCGACGTTCGGGACCGGTGAGGTCTTCCGACACGATACCCGTTTTCCCGACTAATTCTTCCAGCATCATTTCCGTAAGCTGGGACGATGCTACTATCTTCACTTTTGAATTTTTTGCAATCATAACGCTTTTTATTTGATGAATAGTAATTTAGATTTCTTCCGGCTTCTCAATCATTTATCGTTTTTGCTTTAAGAGTTCCTTGATGTCCTCCCGCATCTCCCGGATGTCGGTCTGCAAGGAGGTGAACTGGGTCATGGTGGCCTCGAAGACGGCCTTGTCGAGCTTGATGGCGTCGATACGTTCGTACTGGTCCTGCACTTTCACCTCCAACGTCTGGCAGCGGCGTGTCAGTTCGTTGATATGCTCGGTGTTGCTGACATGCTGCACATAGAGGGTCACGACGAACGAGACGATGATGATAATCGTCCGGAAGTTGTCGCTGATGAAGTTTCTTACTTGTGTCATGATGGATTTTGTATTAAGATGGAAAAAGCATTCGTAATGGCCTCCATAAGCCGGGCGGCGACCTCGGAATCCCGCAGTAGTCCGTATAGCAGTAAACCGAGGATAACGAGAATGTAAAGCACCCGTTCCGCCGTGCGGCGGCTGAACTTCGGTCGGTTCCTATTTTCACTCATGGGGCGTGGTTTGCGGTACAATGACATTGAAGACTACGCCGCCCTCACCGCCGTCGATACGGAGTTTGGTTTCTTGGGAGCACTTGATGGGATAAAGCTCCATGAGGGCTTTGGCGGCATTGACGGCTACGGCGCGCAACGGTGCCGGAGAGAGGGGTACGCCGAATTTGTCGGTGTACTCGGCCGAGGAGGTTTCGCTCATCACCGCCTTGAGGGTTTCGGCCACCTGCAACCGGGTGGCGATGGTCTCGACGTCGAACTGCACGCTGTCAATCATCTCCCGGATGCGGGCCGAAATATGCGGACGCCCCAGCAGCAGACGGCTGGCGATGGGCACGTTCTTGCCCTTGCCGAACACCTCCTCGTAACACTTGCGGTGGTTGCCGGCATAGAGCGGGCCGCCGGAGACGTACAGCTCGCAGAACTTGTCCTCCTCTTCGGTCAGCGGCTTGTCCTCCAAAGGGACAGGCACTGCCGGCAACACCTCGTTCATCTTATCGTTATCTTTCTTTTTCATCACATTGTCGTTTGAAAAAGAATAGAGAATTATGGCTTCGGCGGTTGAATAAAATCCGCCTTTCTGGAGATAAGCTGCTCCATCAGTGTCTGGTAAAACACATCGGCCAGCGCGTCGGCACACGCCTCGGCATCCGCCAGTGAGTTGATGAGCCGCATGTTGAACACCACGTTCAGGTCATACCCCGTAATGGCGGCCATCAGCTCGTTGCCGTCGTAGTTCAGTACCCCGTAGGTCATGCGATCCTCCACCCGGAACGTGACCCGTTCTATCTTGTCTTCTTTCTTCTCTTCCATAGTTTCAGATTTTGAAATGGTCCCTCGTTTTCGGTGTCCGCTGCTGCGAAACATCGGTATCCCCGTTCTGCCGCAGACGGCGGCTGCACAGGGCGGCCACTTCCCGTGTAGCCGTCACGTCGGCATCGGCGTCGTGTGCATCGTCCAGCTCGATGCCGAGACGTTCGGCCACCAGCTCCAGCTTGTAGGACGTGACCTGCGGATCGGCGGCTAAACAGAGCCGTGCCAGGTCGATGGTGTCGAAGTAATGGGGCTGGAAGTTCCCGTAGAAATCCGTCGTACCGGCGAACACCTGCGCGAACTCTTTCTGCAATCCGGCATAAGCCATCATCTGTTGCAGGAAGCCCACGTCGAACGGGATGTTCTGCCCGATAAGCACGGGCTTGTAACGGACGCCCTTGCTCTGGGTATGCTTGCGGGCGAAATCGATGACATCCGCCGCCACCTGTTTCAAGGGGACACCCCGTGTCCGCAGCAGGTCCATCGTGATGTCGGTGTAGTTCAGTGCGGCGGCCTCGTAGTCCATCGGTTCGGAGGCACTCTCCTGTTCGATCTCCCGACGTGTCTTGAGCACTTTGCGCTTGGGTGCCCCGCCCAAAGGCTGCTTGTCGTAAGGGGCGATGTAGTTCGCATAGCGTCCCAGCACCTCGAAGGTGTCGAGCCGGACGGCCTGCATGGCTATCTGCGTGCAGGCGCAGCGCGTGCAGTCCAAACCGCCGGTCTCGAAGTCGAGCACGACGGCCGTATAGATTCCTTGTTCTGTCTTGGGTGTTGCCATATTATCCGAATAGGTTGATTTTCATACGATATGAATGATAGTCGATTTAGTGCTTTGAAGGTTGTTCGTGCCGGAATAGTCGCTGTACTTGACCATCCCCGACACGATGACGATACGGTCTTTCAGTGCGGAGATTTTCTCCCGGTGGGCTTCGCAGGTCTCGCTCCAGCAGACCATCTCCGCCACGTCGTTATTCTGCTGGAGCGTCAGCTTGACGAACCGCTTGCGTTCGCCGCTCGCCCGGTCTTTGTACGTGTGCTCGGACAGCTCCGTGACGGAGGCGCATACGGCGGCACGTCGTCCGTCGCTGGCCGGGTCGAGCACGTCGTGCAGGCTCAGGTAGGAGGCTTTGCCTTTCACAAGCGCACGGGCTTCGGACGCCTCGAAGATGCGGCGGTAGTCCACCGAACCGATGCCCGACACGGCAATCTGCTGGCGGCTCCAGAAGTAATGCCGCCCGACCAACTCCTCGGGGAAGTCTTTCTCCGAAAGCGTGAAGCCCAATTCCGCCGCTGCACGGGCAAGCAGGCCGTAACGCTCGGTCACCGTACCGATACCTTCCACCTTGTCGAAGCATCCGGCCAGAATCATGTTCCGCACATGTCGGGCATTGACCGGTACCCGCACAGATTCTTCGGCATTGTCGGGGTCATCCCAGTAGGAGTATTTCTTCAATTTGTAGCGGAATATCCGGTGGATGAAGTGCTCGATGGAGGTGTAAGGACCGTTTTTCTCCCGCTCCTCGACGATGCAGGCAACGGCTTTGGCTCCCATCTGTTTGATGCGGCCGAGCGACCAGAAGATTTCGTCCGTACCGTAGTCGGTAAAGAATACTTGCCGGGAGGTGTTGATTTCGGGCGGCACGATGCGGGCTTTCGAGCAGAGCTCCATCTCGGACATCAGCAGCGGGATTTCCTTGTCGTCGGCCCACTGTAACGCCACAGTGTAGAAGGCCGTCGGATAGTTGGCTTTGAGGTAGGCTCCCACGTAGCTGGTGACAGCATAAGCGGTGGCATGGCTGGCATTGAACAGGTAACCGCCGCCGGCCTCGATCATTTCCCAGATGTGTTCCGCGTCTTCTTTGGGGCACCCTTTGGCGGCGGCTCCCGTCATGAACTTCTCCTTCATGGCGCGGATGACGTCGATTTTCTTCTTGGAGATAAGTTTCAGCAGTCGCACGCCCTCGGCCAGCGAGAAACCGCCGACCTCCCGGGCCATCTGGGCGAGCTGTTCCTGAAAGACCAGTACGCCGTAGGTGTTTTTCAGGGCATCGTAGGTTCCCCACAGGTAAATGGGCGCCACCTCCTCACGGCGGCAGAGCAGGTATTTTTCCGCCGAACCCGAATCGAGCGTCGCCGGACGGTACAACGCTCCGGCGGCAATCAGGTCGCCGATGCACTGCGGCCGCATGTCTTGCAGGAAGCGGGTCATGCCCGGCGAGGAGAACTGGAAGACGTTCTGCGTGTAGCCCTCCGACAGGATGCGGAAGGTCTTTTCGTCGTCCAATCCGCTGCACACGATGCCCTCGAAAGAGAGCCCCGCACCGTATTCCCGGTTGCAGATGTCGATGACAGCCTGTATCTTCGACAACTCCTTGATGCCGAGGCAGTCATTTTTCAGCAACCCGACCTCATCGATGGAGTATCCATCCAGTTCGGAAATGAGCAGGTCGTCCACTTTCTTGATGGGCGTGTAGTCGAAGCACTCCATCGGCTCGCCGTCCTGCTGTTTGGGCGTGATGATGATGGCCGAGGCATGGACGGAACCGGAACGCGGCTGACCCATAAGCGGACGGATATCCTCGATGACCCTCGGGTACCGTAGGATGAAGTCCCGGACTTTCTTGTTGGTGGCGGCCAGTTTGAACAGGTCGGTCCAGGTCATGTTGTCGTCCCCGAAGATGGCCGTGATGTAGTTCACCACACCGATCGGCACCCGGTGTACGCGGCTGACGTCTTTCAGCACGGCTTTCATCTTGAGGGTCGTGAGCGTACCGGCGGAAAAGACCTGCTGCCGCCCGTCGGTGTTGTACCGCTGTTCCAAGTATTCCTTGACCTCCTGCCGGCGGTCGGACTGGAAGTCGATGTCCACGTCGCTCATGGTTTTACCGGAACCTTGAAGATAACCGTCACCGACCTCACAATCATACGCTTTTACAACGTGCCGGGATTCAATCTTCGTTATTGATTCTATTTTCATCGGACGTAGGTTTTATTGTTCACGATGTTGCATATTGCCTGTTTGCACACGCCGAACATACCGGCCAGTTCGACTTGGCGGATACCCCACAGATAGTGTAATAACCGAATTTGACAAGCCTCCTCGTTTGTTAATTTCGCGTGGGCATGGTTCTCACCGTAATCTCTTTTCAGATTCTGTTCTATGGCATGTCGATAGTTTTCTTTCCGCGTGCACATTTCGAGATTATCGGCTCTGTTGTTCAGTTTATTGCCGTCTTTATGATTGACTTCCAGGACAGAATTCCAATCCGGTAAAAAAGCACTGGCGACAAGCCGGTGAATCAGAAAGTGTCTGGTGTTGTTTCGTGTACTTAATTGTACCTGGAAATAAGGGGATGTTCTGCCTTGATCGGGAGTCAGGATATGGCCTTTGAGCAGACGTTCTTTTCTATTCTGCACGAGCACTATCCTGTTCAGGCTTCGTACTTGCCCGAAATTGCTGACTTGATAACACTTTTCGTAACCGGGTATATCTTTCCATATTTCATCTTCCATATCGCATATCTTTGTTGATTTCAAATAGTAAATCCCGATTGTCGAACAGGATATCATCCCCCTCCCGAAGCTCGTCGGCATAGACCTCGATCTGTTTTTCGCCACGGCGTACCGCCAACCGAGCATCGCGGTCAAAAAGCACTGTCTGACCATTACTCAAACATAGTTTCACGTAGCTTGGAGATGCAATCGTTCCGACAAGTTTGGTCGCTTTGGCCGGATAGAGCCCGGCACGCTCGGGCAGCAGGAAACGCTCGAAGAGCAGGTTGTACCGGATGGGGTCGATAAGCGTGATGCCCAACAGGTACAAAGCCAGACAACCTCCTGCCGAACCGCGCCCGCAACCCACGAGAATACCGTTGCGACGTGCCCAGTTTACTGTATCGTACTGCACGAGCATGTAGTCGATGTTGTCTGTAGATTCGAGAATGTAGATCTCTTTATCGAGTCGGTTCCTGTACTTATCCTTTTGTTCGGCGGGTACCAGTTTGGAAAAACCCTCTTCGAGTAGGGAAAGGAACATCGTATGCGTATCGCCGTAACGCTGCTGTTCCTCCGCCGTCATGTCGTAGCGAGGCATGTAGTTCCGTTCGGTCCGGTAACGGGCTTCGGCACCCTCGGCGATCTCCACCGTGTGGCGGCACATCTGCTCGAAGAGTGCGTCCGTGTCCCACCGCTTGCCGTCGAAGAGCGCACGGACGGCGGCATAGTGCTCGTCGATGTCCTTGAAGTATTGGTCGTCGCTCTGGGCGTGGGCGGCACCCGTGGCGATTTTGTTGAGCACGATTTTCGTGCGGGCATCGTCCTTGTCCGGATAGTAGCAGTCGGCGATGAGCACCGGCTCGACCAGGAAACTGTCGTTCTTCTCGTCATAGAAGGTGTGGAAGAAATGGGCGGTCGCCTTCAGCACCTCGGCATCCAACCGCTCGGCTTTGTACTCCGACAGGTCTACCTGGTAGAACACCTTGTCGAAGGTCTCCCGCAGTGCTTTCACTGCGTGCAAGTTTTTTTCCATCCAGCGCGGCGCGAGCTTGCCGAACACCAATACGTTCCCTTCGCCCCGGCGGAGCAGTTCGGGAAGCGGAACGGTCGCGTCCGCAGCATCCACCATGACGGCTTTCTGGATGCGCAGCAGGTTACGCAGCCCTCGCTGGCTCCGGCAGTAGATTTTCACCTCCACCTTTTCGCCCTCGTGCGCCAGCGTGCAGGTGTATCCGATGACGGGACGGATGCCGGCCTTGTCGCAGGCTTTCTGCAACGCCAGCGTCGCACCCATCGTGTTCCGGTCGCAGATGCCGAGAGCGGTGTGACCCATCCACGCGGCTTTCCGCACCCACTGCGACACGTCGCCCGAGGCGTTAAGCAGTTCATAGGGCGTATGGACACCTAAATTCACGAACGTGGTTTTCCGCTTGCAGGGAACCCGCCGCCCCACGTATTTGAGAATGTTCAGGCCGAAACCCTCCCGAAGGGAATAGTAGTACCAGTTGTCCCCGAACGGGAAGGCGACGAATTCGATGCCCTCGGCCAGCAGCACCTCCGGACGTTCCATCAGGTTGAATTCCACCTCCGCACCTCGCATGCGGAAAATCGATTCCACCCCGGAAAGGTCCGCGAGGAACAGTTTGCCGAGACCTTCGATTTCGACCACTTCACGGTCTATGGGCCGGTAAGCGATACGATGCGCTTCCAGCCATTCATGTAATTCGTTCATGCTATTTCTGTTGTATTTTAGTGAGTTGATATTCGACAGGCGTTTTCAACCCGTAGGCGAAAACACGGTAAATCTCTTCCGCCGTCAGGTCTTCCCAGTCTTTCTCCGGATCGGGAATGTCCGCCACGAAAACCTCGAAATAGGCGGAGAGCTCCGAGGCGGTGTGTTTGACGGCATCCACGGCATCGCCGTCGTAACCGATGACCACCGTGCGGACGCCTTTCGTCTGGAGTTTGTAGATTTGGGTACGGGATATTTTCTTTCCGAAAGTGGCGACGGCGACGATACGGCGATTGTCGTACAGGTCTAATTTGCGGGTCAGGGCGACCACATCGAAGATGCCTTCGGTCAGGATGACTGTATCGGTCTCACCCTCCACGATGCCGTCGTAATGATAGAGCAGCTTCACGAAGTCGTTCTCGGTGGAGTTGCGCCAGCGCAGCATCTTGTACTCCCCGTTGCGTGCGGCACGACGGTTATGGAGGTCGATTTCCTCCTTGCTCCACGTATGGCGGGCCACGTAACCCACCGTATCGCCCGCGTCGATGACGGGAAAGATCACGTAGTCGTCCCAGCGGCGGTTCAGCCGACAGGTGGTGCCCACCGGAAAGCGGTCGTAGTCGTCGTAGGTAAAACCGCGGCTTTGCAGATAGGGATGGGTAAAGGTGCGCCGCCAGTATTCCGGAAGCGACACGATGCCCAATTCGTCGTCCACTTCTTCCTCTGCATCCTCCAACGGGAACAGCACGTTGGGAAGCGGCTCGTCGAAAGCCACCGTTTCCGTCGGCAGCAGGTCCATCCGACCGAGGCTTTCGAGCAACTTGCCCAAAGTCGTGGCCGAGCGTCCGCACGAGAAGCAGTGCGCCATGAAAGGTTTCTTGCGCACCGTCTCCTTGCCGATATAGACCCCGAATTTTCCCTCCTTGCCACAGAACGGACACCGCGCGATAAGGTTCTTCCCGCCGCCGTCCGTCCGTGCCCCGAGTTCCGCCCGGAGCTCGGCCACAAGCAAGTCGTATTCTTTCCCTGTGACGTACATATAAAGAAATAGCCCGCCTTATCATGAAATGGTTATTAAAAATGATTTTAGTGAGAAACTTTTTATAAAACACAGGGAAAGAATAAGCAATAGTGTACTTTTGCAGATAATGTAATATATTTATAGAAAAAAACAGAGATTATGGATAAGCAGAATTGTTATATAGATTATTTAGAATGGGAAGTGTTAGATAATAAGGTTGTTATTCAACATTTAGAATCTCAAGGCAATTTGTACCATTTTAATGATACTTATACAATCACGATTTTCAGAGATGACGATTATAAGTTGAGAGGCATTTTAGAGGGACAAGATGCTATTAACTCTGATTTGTTGTTCCCTTCTATCTCAAAAGGTGAAATGACATTTGGTGAGACCATTTTAGGGATAGGAAATGATGGGTTTACATATATATTGCAGGGCATGATAATAGACACTTATAATGTAATGCCAAATATTGATGATTTAAGTCGAAGTTCGTTTAAGGCAAATCTTAGTATTGCATCCATTACCAAATCAAAGAAACAAGTTCCTCAATTCAATAAGGTTCAATATTGGTATCTATGCTCAAAACATGATATTCCATTTCCAGCTACGACACAAAGAACTAATAATCCTCAATTTCCCAAACAGAGAATGGGCTTAGACGAAGAATGTTCTATTGAAAAAATGTTTATACCAGGAGGAACATACCAAACTTCTCGTGATTACCTTCCTATATCACTTAGTGATAAACAAATTATTGTTCTATCAAAGGTCCCTCAACTATACCTTCCCCAACAAGCAAATGGATTATGTATTGAATGTAGAGAAAATTTTGGAGGAATTCCTGACGATAAAGAAATTTTGGCGGCAACAGAATTGTTAAGTTTTGTTATTGGGACACAAATGACATTAGTTGGCATATCTTATTATAAAGACCATGACTTCTTATGTCAAATCAGTATCTCACCATCAATATCAAATCTACAACAAAAATTGCAGCAAGTCTCCGACCCTCCTATTGATTGTCATCATTATGCCAATTATCAAACTTTTATTAGTGCAATATTTACTCTTATGCCACAATATCTACAAAAAAGAGAGGTGCTTCAATTAAATTATGCTTTAGCCCATTATTGGATTGCCAAAGATGCTCCCATTGGTGTAAATCTGCCAATCTTGTCCAGTGCATTAGAAGCTATCGCAAGTGCTTCATTGAAAGATCTGACTAATGATAGACAACAAAGTACGTATATGCCAGCAAAAGAATATAGAAATCTTATAAAAGATGAGGTTGAAAAAATTAAAGCTAAACTTGAAGAAAAAAATGTGGTATATAGACAAAAGATTCTCAATAAAATCGATGGAGCATACAATATGGGTGGAAATGAAAAAATAGATTTATTGTTTGACCGTTTTGGTATTATTATAGGGCCTTTAGAAAAAGAAGCTCTTAAAGCTCGTAATTTGATGGCTCATGGTACCATGAAAACCTTGGATTATGAGAGGTATAAGGAAATTATTCGAAAATCTTATGTGTATAGAACACTATTTCATAGAGTTATTCTAAAAATATTATCATATAATGGAGAATATATAGACTATTATACATACGGTTATCCGTCGAGAAATATAGATGATCCAATACCAACAGAATAAAATTGATTGGGAGATTCCCAATCAATTTTATGTTTCCTCCATCTGCTGCAACGCCATCGACCGCTGCGGATCATAGAACACCTCGTTGTCGTAGTCGGTGGCGATTTTGATGGTATCTCCCTTCCGGAAAAACCGGCTCTTGGCCACATGCAGGCGCATCAGGCACTCTTTCCGCTCGGCCGACGACTGGTTGAGCGATATCAGATGCGTGCAAGGCCGCGCCAGCCCCTTCGCCTCCGAACAGTTGTATTCGGTCAGCACGTTCCGCTCGTTGTTGAGCCAGTCCCGGTCTTCGATGGTGCTCTGGTAGGTCACCACCATCCACACGTTCTCGTCCGCTGCCAGATCTTTGAGGTCGTTCGCTACGGCGATGCGCTTGGAACGTTCGTGCTCGGCGCCCCACTGGCGGCGCGTAGCGTCGGTCAGCAGGTCCATCGAATCCACGATGACCACATCGGGCGAGTAGCCGTTGATTTTGCGGTATTCGGCAATGCCGTTCTTGATGTCCATCGTAGAGATGCGGGCAGCGAAACGCGGGAACGAACGCACCGTGATACTGCCGGCGTAACTCATCACCAGTTCCTCGAAGTGTTTGAACTCCCGGTCGGAAATCTTCCCCTGCTCGAAGTAGTAGGCATTGCGGGAAATCATCCCGCCCGAATAGGCGTCCAGCGCCTCCTGCTCGGAACCTTCCAACTGGTAGTGCAGCACATGCAGCCCGTCGTCGATGTCGGCGCGGATGCCGATGTGCTTGGCGAGGTGGGATTTGCCCACGCCCGTCGATGCAAGGAAGCAGGTCAGTTGCCCCCGGAGGTTCCGGCCGCCGTTCAGAGCGTCGAGGTACGGGATGTAGAAGCGGCACACCTGCGGCAGGCGGTTCTCGCGGCTTTCGGCTTCGCGGCGACGATTGTGCTCGAAGCGCTCTCGGAAGGTTTTCGCCACGTCCACGAATGCCGTGGTGCGGAGCGTGAACGATGAGAGCCACCCGGCATATTCGGCGAGCAGCGCCTCGGCCTTGTCCTGACGGTTCTGGTTGTAGAGCTTGCCGACCTCGGTATAGACTTTCTGCAACCGCACGCCCTTGATGTAGCCTTCGAGCAGGTCGGTAAGGGATTCCGTGTTGGTGTTCTCCTCTTCGTATTCGCGGAAGGTCTCCAACAGCTCGATGGCGTCATAGTCGCCCTGGAATGTCTGCGAGAGCGTGGCATACGTCGGCGGAGCCTTGTAGGTGCGGTAGTGGTTGGCGATGACCTCCTGAATTTTCTGGAAGCTGCGGTCCGGCAGGTACTCCTTGCATAGGTTCTCCGCCACCACGCCGCACAGGGTGTCGTAGCGCAGGGCGGCGGCATAGAGTTCGTAGAGGAACTCAGCCGATAAAGGATTGACAGGCGCGTTTTTCATGGGCGGCTCCTCCTTTCAGCTTCTTCGCGGCGTAAGCGGTAGAGCTCCGGATAACGGGCGGCGGTACGCTTGCGGCAGAGCTCGGTGCGGGAACATCCCCGGCAGGCGGCCGAGAACGGATTCCACAGCAAGGTCGAAATACCGCAGACATAATAGCCCACAGGTGTGTTCACCACCCGCTGTTTGGTCGCCTCCTCGTATGCCGGATCGAGGAACTGCCACAGGGGATGTTCCCGTCGGTCTTTGAGCAGCAGCGGCAAGGCGGCACGGTTGAGCCCGGCCTCCTGAAGCCACCGGTCCTCGTGGTAACGGCGTACCGGTGTGGTGGCGGCGAAACGTTCCCGGGCTTTTCGCCCGAAGGAGTGCGACGGCATCCATCGGCACGACAGGTAGTTTCCGTCGAAGCGGCTGATGGCATGCACCTGGCAGATGCAGAAGTCCGCGATACGCTCGTCGGAGAGCTCCCCGCCGCTACGGGTGCGCAGGAGCTCCAAACAGGCCGCCACCGTCCGCCGTCCCGACTCTCCGCCGGGAAAGCGGAACGAGGCGTCGATGAGCCGGCGCACGAGCGTCTCGAACAGCGACACCGTCACGCGGGTTTTATCGTTTCTCTCCATCGGGCGTAATGAGTTTGCGCATCTGCTGTTTCGCCAGGAAAATCCGGCTCTTCATCGTGTCGAGGCTCCGGCTTTTCATGTTGCCGTTGCGGTATGAAATCTCGACGATCTCTTCCAACTTGTACCCCGCCTGTTGAAGCAGCAGGGCTTCCCGGTAGATGGGTTTGAGCGAGTCGAGGGCGCTGAGGATGTCATCGTTGTAAAATTCCCGGTAGTTCTCCATCCCCATAGCGTTGCCGTGCGTGTCGTCTTCATCGCTCAGCGACGAGGCCAGCGAATAGACGTCCACGTTTTCCGAAACGGGCAGGCGGCCGTGACGGCGGTTCTGCTCCATGACGAACCGTTTGGTCACGATGTGTATCCAGTTGAGAATGCTCCGCTGGGGATCGTAGGTGGTGATGTACTTGAAAAAGTTCACCAATGCCTCGCTGTAATTGTCTGCAATGTTCTCCTGCAAGTAGGTGTAACGGATGCAGAGCCGGTACACCAAGTTTTTGTTGGGCAGGATGTAGCGGTTGAACAGCTCGGTACGCAGTTCGATATTTTTTAACTCCTCTTCCGGGAGTGGCTTTCCCTGTTGCTCCATAGGCCGACGGATTGATGGTTCAATCTGAATCTCAATCTGTCAGCAACTCTATGTGCGTCAATTCTATAAATGTTTGTCATAACTTCTTAAATACGATATTTGCGGATATAGTAATGATAAAGGTGGCAGGCGTCGGCGGCATTGTCGTCGGGTGCGTTGTAGCGGTATTTCTCGCGGCAGGCGCGAATCATCTGCTCCTTGGTCGCCCGCCCGTCTCCGGTGGCGAATTTCTTCAGCGTGGCCGGGTTCACGAATTCAGGCTCCGGCAGGTCGAGTTCATCGCAGACCTCCAGCAGGATGCCCCGCAGCTCCGCCAAACGGCGCATGTCGTAGAAGTGGCGGTTCACTGCCACGTCCTCGGCTACGATACGACGGATGCCGTAACGGCGGATAAAGGCCATGAGCATGACACGGAACGCGCCGTGCATCTTGTTGCCGTTGCGGCGTTTCGATTCCGTGAAGTTCCACGTCCCGCTCTCATGCCGGCTGTAATAGCCGGTCTTGGTCGCCACATCCAACGCCAAGACCTGTTCGCGGCCGATGTTATCCGATACGCGATTCTCCATGCTCCTTGACGATAACTAATTTATTGGGATAACCCTCCGCGACATTCCCGTGCGATACCACCAGCACGGTCCCGCCGAGGGCGTTCAACGCCTCGAACATGGACGCCAGACCGGCTTCGTCCACCGCCTCCAGTATCTCGTCGAGAACGAGCAGGTCCAGCCCTTTCTCGTCGTCGCAGTTGGCATTGACGAGCTTTTGCATGGCAAGGATTGTCGCCAGATTCACGCGGGCGGCTTCGCCTGCCGAGAACTTGCCGAACGAACCGCAGTCCACGCCGTCACGCAGCAGCGAGATGGAGATTTTCTCGCGCACCTTGCCGCTTTTGAGCACCGTATAACCGTCGAAACGGATGCGGATGTCGCTGCCGATACCGACGAGGAACTCGTTGGTGATGCGGCTGAGTGCCTCGATTTTCGTGTTGGCCAAGTAGGTCTTGAACTGCACGAAACGCTCGCGCTGTACTTCCAATGCCCGCACTTTGTCGTCCACGTCGAACTTGCGTCGGGCGGTTTCCATCGAGCGTTGCTTTTCCTCTTTCAGCGTGGCGCGGAGCGACCGGGTCAAGTCGGTCGCGGCGGCTTCGTTTACCTCACGGATGGTCTCTTTCAGAGTGTCCGCGGCACACTCCGCCGAACGGATGTCCTCTTCTGCCTTGCGTTTTTCCCGACCGAGTGCGGCATTGCGTTCGTCTATGAAACCGAACACTTCGTCGAATACCTTGCGGCGGATGCCGTCGATCTCCTCCTGCATGGCGGCAATCCCGGCTTGGGTGCGCTTGCGGTTATGCTCCGCATCCTCGACGCTGCTCGTGGCACTGCGCACGGCACGCTCGTGTTCCGACAGCTTCTGTTCCCAATCCCGGTGCTCGTTCTCGATGTCGCGGCGTTCGGTACGGATACGGTTCTGCTGCATCTCTACCTCCTCGGATTGTTTCTCTCCGGCCTCTATGCGGTCGTTCACCTCGGAGAGTTGCTGCTGGCGAAGACGCAACTCCTTCGTTCCCGCCTCGATGTCGAATCCGGGGTGAGCCACCAGGAACTCATGCCCGCAGGCGGGACAGGTAATTGAACCCGCCAGTTTGTTGGACAGTTCGTCGATACCTGCCGAGACGATACGGCGCTTGCGGCGCAGTTCGTCCAAACGTCCGGCAAGGTCGCGCAACTGGCTGTCTATCTCCTGCAACCGCAACTGATAACCTGCCGTCTGTTCCTCGTACTGCGAGCAGAAACCGGCGTAATCCTTTTTGAACTGTTCCCATGCCGCACGTTTCTCCGCCAGCGTCCTTTCGGCGTGTTTGACCGCAGCATCGAGGTTGGCAAGAGAGGCACGGGCGACCTCCATATCCTCCTTTTTGAGCCGGAGGGTGCGGTTCCAGTCCGTGTGCCGGGTGTTCGGGAAAAGCGGCATAAACGCTTCGATGGCTTTCAGGCACTCTTCCAACGAGGTGTCCGAGGATTCCAGCTCCTGCAACGCTTCGTCCGCCTGCCGGATTTCCTCTAAAGCAGTATCGGTTTCTGCCACAGACTCTTTCCGGGCACGTATCTGTTCCCGTTTGGCGGCGATGGACGCTTCGAGCTCCGCAATGCGGATTGCACGGGTGCGCCCGCGCTCTTCACTCGCCGCCGTCTCGCGGTCGATTTGCTCCTGCAACATCTCGATACGCCCGTCGATGCCTGCCAGTTCGAGGTTTATCTGCTGCTGCTCGCTGCCGAGCGGCTCGATGTCCTCCTCGACACGGGCGATGGCTTCGTCCACGAGAATACCGTTCGAGAAGCGGTTGATGATCTCCTTTTTCTCCTTGTCCGAGGACGACAGGAAGTCCTCGTAACGGTATTTCGAGAGGATAAAGTAGTTCAGCAGCTCATCCCGCGTGATACCTAATTTGTCAATGATGTAACGGTTATAGGCATCGACCGAGGGCTGCACGGCCTCGTCCGTCTCCACGTTCTTGCCGCCTCGCCGGAGCGTGCAGGCAACCGTCGATGTCCCTTTGCGGGGGATGCAGCGTGAAACGACAAGTTCCTCATTGGAAGCGTCGTTTGTCAGATGCAGGTTGATACGGCACTCCTCGGCAGTATCATTGATAATCTCCTCGGAGCGTATCTTGCGCAGCGGACTGCCCGTGATGCCGATGGCGATGCACTCCAACAGGGCGGATTTTCCGGCACCGTTCGACTGCTGCGAGTCGTTGTCGCGGTTGTCGCCGAATATCAGGGTCGTAACGCCTTGCTGCAAGGTGTACGACAGGCAGCGGAAAGCGCACAGGTTTTCCGCCTCTATGGTTGTCAGTTTCCACATGGTCTGTTCTCGATTTTAGATAAGTATTCCAATCCGACAGCGACATCTTCGATCTGCTTCTCGCGGCAGAACTCCTCGTAAGTCTCGCGGATACGACGGCTGTCGAATTTTTCAAAAAGGGACGATGAAACACTTTCGAGCAGCTCCTCGTCAGCGGCGATAAGCTCTACCTTGGTGGCACCGGCTTCTAAAAGCGCGGCCTTGTCCACCGACTTTATGGCCGCCTGCGGGGCATGGACCCGCACCTTGACCTTGTAGCGGCCGTCGGCATCGATCTCCCTGAGCTCGTCCATGAGGTGCAGGCCCGCCCGCTCGGCCGACACGTCTAATACCTTGTAGCGTGTGTTCACCTTGTTCTTGATAAACTCGTGCGTGCCGTCGGTGTAGATGACCGTGTAACCTTTCTCCTCGTCTTCGCCGAAGTTGTGCTGACGGCTCGACCCGATATACTCGATACGGGTTTTGGGGATGATGCACCGGTTGTGGTAATGGCCGACGAACACCTTGTCGAAAGCCTCGAAAAGGTGTACGGGCAGTTCGTTGTCGGACGGCTGTGCCAGTGCCCCGTTAATGCCTTCATGGATGTACAGGTAGTTCAACCGTTCGGGGTCGAGACGCACCCGCTCCAATTTCTCCGGGAAGCTGCCGCTCTCCGGAAAGTAAGCGACCATGTGCAGGATGAATCGCTGCCCGTCGGGACAGGGCAAGGCGATGTAGTCGTCCGCGACCAGCACGTTGTCGTGTTGGTCGAATACATGGCAGTAGCCGCGCGGCGATTCCTGGTTTACCTTGTCGTGGTTGCCATTGATCATCGTGACGCGCATACCGCACTCGGCAGCCAGCAGCAGGGCGTCGTGAACAGCCAGCAGCACGTCGAGGGTCTGGGCGGCACGGCTCAAAAAGAGGTCGCCGCCGAGGGCGATGTCCCGGATGTCCATCTTCCGGCAGATGTCGAGGGCCTCCCGCCAGTTGGCCGTAAATTCGGGTATGTTATCTTTGGATACGTGTATGTCGTTCAGTAACAACAGACACGGATAGTTCTTTTCCTTTGGCATAAGCATGTGATGTAGGAAAGGGAAGCGCAGCACAAGGCTGCTCCTTCCCTGAAATGAATAACGCTATGTGTCTGTTTATCTGCGACGGCGGCGGGGTTCCTCCTCGGCCGGCGGTTCGGGTGCTTCCTCCTCTTCGGAAGGGACGGGACCCTGCATCGCCTCCTCGATCATATCCAGCAGGTCTTTGTTCGAGGTTGAACGGGTCACGCGGATCTGAAGACCTTCCTGCTCGATGTAGGCGCGGATAAGCCCGCGAAGTTCCTGCCCTTGCTCGGTGCGGTCGCCCAATCCTTGCTCCTGCAAGCTGTCGAACCGCTCGAACAGGTCGTCGAGGGTGGCGGCACCGGCCGCCGGGTTGTCCTTGTTGTCTTTCGTGCGTTTGTCGAACGAGAAGGAGCTGGTGTCCTCTTTCGGAAGGGCGGCCATGATGGTTTCGACGGCCTCCTTCATCTCGTCCGTCTCCATGATGGCCATGCCGTAACGGGCATCGCACTGCTTGAGGTACTCGACGGTCGCCTCGGCCTGATAGCGCGAGTAGCGGTAGATGATGTCGGGAATGCGGGGCGCGGAGAGCAGGGCCGAAAGTTCCTCCTTCGAGAGCACATCGGTATCGCTTTCGTTGTCGATGCTCACGAGGTATTCGGTCTTGCCGCCGTTCTTTTTCTTCTCGATTTCTACCGGATAGGCATCGTGTACCGAGCACACGGGACAGGGATGGTTGGGGTTCTTGGCCAGTTTCTTCTGCCACAGTTTGAATTTCCGCTCGTCGAGGTCTTTGAACTGGCTGTGCGAGAGCGTGAGAAGCTGGAGCCCTTTGGCCCGTTCGTCGAGGTCGAGGACGTAGAGCGCGTGGCCGTAGCTGTACTTGAGGCCGCCGCCGAAGCTGCCGCCCCCGATTTTCTCGGCCAGCTTGTCATCTCCCTGTGCCTTGGCTTCCGCCACAGCCGCCTTGCGGTAGATGTCGATCAGGTCCAGCGGATAACCGGCGTCGGTAGCTCGCGGAACGGTCACGTACAGGTACGAGGCTTTGCCGCCCGTGGACGGTTTCTCTAATTCGAGCAGCAGTTGGTGGACGGGGAATTCGTAACCCGGACGAGCAAGTACACCGTCGGTGGTCGGCGCGATGGGCAGCACGCGCAGGCGATACACGCCCAACTTGTCCATGCGGAAGAACTCGGTGCGGGCGAACGCCTTGTTCTCTTCCTGCGCCCGCTGTTGCGCCTGGGCATAGGTCTCCTGCGAGGCAAGGAATAAGTCCTCCACGGAAACCGGATTCTCTCTTTCAAGATTTTCGTCTTGCATAGTGTTGAAAGTGATAAAATTACTAATGCCGAAGAATCTAAAAGACGACGAGGGACGGGTTCGGATGCACCGCCGCTCTTCAGTTTAGAAACTGGATGGAAAGCCGGACGATACCGTTCCGTTTATCACTTTCCCTATGCGCCGCCCGAACGGGCGGATTCAACTCAAGTGTTTACAAAAATAGCCTCCTTTCACGAGCGGGCAAAATAAACGGTTGAATGTTTGTTGAAAAAGTGGATAACCCACTGTTTTCAAACGGTTTATTATGCCATGCAAATAATCGTTTCAGGTTTTCCCCGTCGTAGTGTTCTGCCACGGAAGGCGCAGGCGCTCCGCCGGATAGAGGCTCGACGTGTCCACCTTCGAGGCATCCTCGACCATCTGGCGGCGGATGGCGGAAATAAGTTTCCGGTTCCGGCAGATGAATTTCTCCAATTTGTGCCGCCGCATCTCGTCGTAGAAGGGTTTCTTCGCCGGGGTCATCACGGTAGCGCGGCGGCAATAGAGGCCGTCCCGTTCGTAGAGCTCCATATAACGTCGGAACTTGGGCTTGCGCAGGGACGGGTCTTTGGATGCCGAGCAGACGATACGGATCAGCGGCAAGGGCGGAGCCCGGTGCCTGCCCGCCGGCAACGACTGCATGATGAGCTGGAACACTTCGGGAACCTCGTATTTGAGGAAGAATCCCAATTTGGTCTCCTCGAAAAGGTAACGTTTATACGTTCCCTTCGGTCTTCCTGACTTTCCGGGACGTTTTGCGGGGTTCTGCTCCGCTTTGCGGGTGATCCTCGCGCCCCGGTGTTTCTTCGCTTGTGCCATAAGTTTCGGGTTTTACAGGTTCGACAGATGCCTGGGCGACGCTGTGCGTGCGGCGGCGTTTCTCGCTGATGGCGGCGCGGCTGTTCAGGTCGCGCTGGATGTTGAGCTTTTTCATGTTACGTCATGTATGAAAAGTGAATATTGATTTCCGTGTTGTACATGCCCCGTTCGTAGATACGGACGTAGCGGCTTCCGGCATCGATGGTGAAGGACGAGCCCCGGTTGTATTTGTGGTCGTCGTTCCAGTGTGCCATCGTGGTGCGCAAGCCGTATTTGGGCGGCTCGACCTTGTTGGGAATGACGGCGATGATGCCGCCCTCGTTGCTGCCGTCACGCCGGGCGGTGTTGATACGCCCCTGTATGCAGACGATGCTGCCGATCTGGCGTACGAACAGCTTGCTGGTATCGGTTCCCGAACCGCTGTTCGACATCTGGAGCCAGCCGGTATCGAGCAGTTTGGGCTGGTAGTCGGCGGCATAGGCAGCCCCGATATTTTTGCAGACCAGCTTACGGGCATCGTCATCGGGTAATGCGAGGTCCGACAATTTCTTATCCCGCCGCACGTAGTTGTCCGCAAGATCTTTGCTGCCGGCGGCGCCCAACCTCTCCCGAAGCATCTGCTGGGCTTGGGCCGAACTTTTTCCTTGACGGACCAAAAAGGTGATGTAGTCCTGAAACAGCTCGGCAAGACGGCCGAAACGGCTGTCCGCGTCTTTCTTGGAATGGATCCCCAGATTCCCGGCGGCGGTCTGCCGCTCGCCCTCGTCCAGACCCTCAAGCAGGCGGTCTGCCTTTTTCCGGAGTTCGGCGGCGACCTGCGTCGTGGTGACGTATCCTTCGCTCTGGGGCGTGTCCTCCCCGGCGAAGTTACCGCTGGCAATGGCGTTCAGTTTGTCGTAGAGTTCTTGGGTGAAATCTTTGGTCGATAGCCCCTTGCCCTCGATGGCATCCACTTTCTTATTCAGCCCGTCGGTCAGGGCCTGCTGCGTGGCGTAGGTCTTGGCGATGGAGATGCCGTTTACCTGCAAATCGCCCTGCACATCGACGAAGTTTTTCGGGACGAGCAGAATGCCGCCTGCCGTGTTGGTGATGGAAAAATGAGGATGTTTGTCTTCGGTATAGCCTACAATGGCGGCTTCCGCTCCCGATTGGTCGCACCAACGTATGGTACCGCCGAATGCGGCATCCGTCAGGACGTGGCCTGCGTCCGAGAGCGTGATGCCATGCGCCGAATCTACAGTCAGCACGGCATGTACCGCCACCCGTTTGTCGGCTCCGCAGACCTGCAACAGCGGTAGCGTACACCGTTTGCCGTCGTACACCTCGAAGTTCCGGAAGTAGGCCGTACCCTCATTGTAGCCGTCGTAGTTGATGCGGACGGCTCCTTTGTCGCTACGCTCGGCGATGTTTTTCAGTTGGTTCCCCGTGAAGAACAGCGAACCGGCACGCACCGTGTCGCTGCGCAGGTCGGACAAGATGCAGAGCCGCTCCGTGAAAGTAGCGGTGACAACGCCTTTGCTTTCGATGATGACGCTGCCTTTAAGCAGGTCGAATACGACGGCGGCGACGGGAGCCGCATTCGTGCCGGCTTCGAGACGGGCGACGGAGGCTTCGGAAAAGTAACCCCGCAGAATCTTTTTGCTGCCTGTCGGGGAGACAAGAAGCGAATGCTTGCTCTCGATGCCTTTCTCGACGGTCAGGGTGCCGGTCAGCAGGAGGTCTTTGCGGACGGTCTGTCGGGTAAAAGGACTGTCGGTCATCAGGGCGTAACGGCCGAAGAATTTATCCGCCAGACGGGGTGCATAGTCGGCCGTCACCTCGATGAACTGCGGCAAGGCTCCCGTAACGGAATCGGTCGTATCGGGCACGGAGCGTCCGCCCGAAGCTAAATAGCAGGCACGGCCGCGTTTGTTGACTTCGTTGGCATAGGTAACTGATTCGTTGCTGTTTTTCTCGTAGATATAGTACGGATACGAAGCGTCGGCACACCCCTCGAAGCGGCGGATTTTACCGCCCAACCAGACGTATCCGGAGGTAATGACGGCACCTTGGCACTGGCAGCCGGAGATGATGAAGTTGGAACAGCCGTCTAATAGGCTGCTGACGGCCAACACCATGTCCTGCAAGTTGATGATATCGTCGGCGTAGGTATAACGGCCGCCGGGTTCCGCGATGAATTCTTTCATGATTTCGTTTGATTGGGTTTGAGCTCTTCGCCGTCTATTTTGATCAGATACGTTTTGCCCGCCGTGCGGTAGGTATTCACCGCGTAGGAAAGCATGTAAACGAACTCCTGCGTGGGGATGGTGATGGACGGCACGCACACCATGAAGCTGACTTTCGCAGTGGCTTTCTCTTCCGTGAACAGATGGAACGGCCGGGGATTTTCATCGTCGCACTCCGTCGTGACCTGCTCACCCTCGTACCACACCGTGAACGGCCTGCCGACCGTCGCACCCTCGTGGTAGAGGTCCACGCCGAGCGGCGTGCTGTCGGTGATGTGGATGGCGTCGGATGCGTCGCGGAAGTAGCGGCGGAACCGGTAGTTCAGCCACCACTCGAACCACATCACCTGTGAGGTCATGCGCGCCTCGATCTGCCGCTCCCGTGCCCATGCGCAGAAACGGTCGTTCAGGCTTTGCAGCGGCCACACGAGGCTCTGCAACAACAGGATGTAACGCCGCCCCGACAGATAGTGCGGGGTCAGGCGGTTGATGAGCCTGTCGGTCGGCAGCCGGTATCTGTTATTGTCCATCGACACTGAGTTTTAGGGCTTGTCGGAAATTGGGAATCTGCTCTTCGTCGCCCTTCCCGGAGGACTGGCGCAGGTATCCGGAGGCGGTATGCCGCATCCGGGCGATTCGTTCCATCGGCATCAGGACCCCGTCGCTGTTGTGGCAGGCCAAAAAGACACCCTGCCGGGGCGTGGCCTCTTCGTCGATCCACACGTCGGTCACATGCTCGGCCGAGCGGATGGCTTCCATGACCTTGGAGACATAGACGACGGCATTGAATTCGATGTTCATCATGTACTCCTTCAGTTTCTCTTCGATGTTGTCGAACACCTCCGCCTCGGAGATGGCGCCGTCCCAGAATACCGAGAGCCGGGGCACTAAGAGGTCGCCCGGCAGGGAGGTCACCTCAACACGGGTACCGGCGAATTTGATTTTGGCGAGATAGGCGCGAATCTGTACCAGCTCCGCATCATCGACGGCGGACAGGTTGCCCTTGTCTCCGGTGGCGACTTTCAGGACCAGCTTGCTGTCGAGATTCACGTCGTCGCTGCTCTCGTCATACGACACTTGCGTGATGATACGCTTGCTTTCGTCCACGGAGGCGTACCCGAAAGCCAGGCCGTCTTCGCGGACGGTTAGTTCGTCGCCTTTCTGGTACTGGAGCAAGGCACGGGCGTAGTAGTCCGGAGTGCCGTTGATACGTCGGTTGATAGTTTCGGAGATGTCGTAGGCGAAGACATCGAGCAGGGTCTCGAAGCTGTGGATGACGGCGGCGACCGTCCATGTAATGCCGTTTAGGATGGAGAGCTTCGAATCGCTGGAAAACTCGTTCAGCTCCATGCGCTTGTTGCGCTCCCGGACGGCTTCGTCGTATATTTCTTTCAGGGTTCGGCTCATGGGTTCAAGGTTGATTGGGGGTGTAACGATAGCATTTTTCAGGGGTGCGGATGACCCATGCACCGCCTTCGTTCCAGCTCTCCTCGTGAGTGAGCAGCCAGACGGCCTCCAGACCGGTGGCGGGGACACATGCACCGACCGCATCCCGCACGGGTTCCGCATAAGTACCGGAAGGAACGACGGGCAGCGTGAGGTCGCAGTTGCGGCGACCGTAATGATGGGTAACCAGCCGGATCAGGTATTCATCGACGGCAGCACGGCTTATGTCGGCATCCGTCAGATCGAGTGTCATCAGTTGCCGGCACTCCGCCAACGGCAACAGTGTCCCAGAGTTCAGGCGGCTGAGGTCCATCCGGAAGACACCGTCCAGCAGAGGTGCGAAGTCCAACGGGCATGAACCGCCGCAAAGCGAGAATCGCTCGCAGCGAAGCGGCTCGGACAGACGGATGCGGCGCGCACCGCTCGCACTCAGATCGAGGCTCTGAAGGGTGAAGTCCCCGTAAAGGCGTACCTGTCGGGGCATGGCGACCGTGTTGTCGAAACGGTGGCTCAATTCTCGGCGGGAAGAATTCAGAACAACGGCTTCCAACGGGGAGTTGTCGCCCCAGTCGATTTCGACGCTGCCGTTTCCCGAAAGGGAGAAAGATGTGGAAATCTGCACGGCATCCAGCGTAAACCACAGACGGCGGCTGCCCGACGGATATTTGGGATAGACGTTCCGTTCTCCGCCGGCCGGGACGATTTGTTCCCGTCGGTATCGGGCGACCACATCCGCATTGATGACGAAATCGTCCGTGTAGAAGAGCTCGTCCCCGCTGTGGAGCGTATCGGCCAGAGAGAGCGTGGGATTGCAGATCAGCAGGTCCACGATGCCCTCGATGGAACCGGTCAGGTGCAGGGCTACATCATACAGGTTCTGACCTTCGGTGACGGTATATTTACCCATTCTGTTCCTCCTTTTCTTCAGTTTCCAATAGCAGTTCTCCGGTAACGGAATCCATGTAGGCGTTGATGATAACCATGTTGTCGCCCTTGAACTCGGCTTGCAGTCTGGCAGCGAGGTTGTTGTTCTCGAAGTTGCCGTGCAGGAAGTCGATCAGACCGACACCGGTGGTGGGATACTGGTACAGGTTTCCCGGAAAGGCTTTCAGCAGGAACACCTCGTTCTGGTATTTGGCGGCACCGATTTCCAGATCGGTGTCGTCACCGGAATAGAGAAACAGGCAGCCGTCCCGAAGGACAAGATGGTAACGGCCCTCTTCATTGACGGTCTCGTATTCGGAGAGCCGGACGGCTCGCATCGTACCCTCGCTGTCCTGCAAATACACGGGAAACCAGGCGGTGTTGTCCGCGGAGTTGACGACATATTCGGGGTGTCCCGTCCCGTTGTCCAAGCGCAGGCGCACGAGCAGTTCCTTGTAGAGCGGCATGTAAGGGATTTGGACGTAGAAACCCTGTTCGCCACGGCGACGCACGGCGAAGTCCGCCGGGACGGTAATCTCCCCGCGAACCCGTTTCTCGTCCTGCTCTCCCGACAGACGAAACGGGTAGAACACCTTGCCGGCCAGACCGACCGAGGTGTTTACCTCCCCCAAAGAGGGATTCATCGTAATGTCCATGCGTGCCATATTCGCTTTATTAAAGAATAGTTTATAGCATCACTGTAGGTTTAAGAGACTTGAAAAAAGTGTTCGATTTTTTGCGAATACTCGAAATAAGCATTATATTTGTATCGAGAAATAGGATGAGATGTATATTGAATTCGATAAGGAATACCTGCGTGAACTTTATGAAGGAGGACGCACGGACGATAAACGCCATAGATACCAGCCGGAAGTGATACGCGGTTACCAGAAAGCGGTATTCGCTCTTTTGGCAGCAAATTGCATTACGGACCTGTTTCGTAACAATGCCCTGAATTACGAAGCGTTACAAGGCGATAAAATCGGTATCTCTTCGGTACGGATCAATCGGAAATACCGCCTTGAATTCACGGTCAGGGACGTAATGAATGAACAGATAATAACGGTTTGCAGACTACTGGATATTAGTAACCATTATAAATAATGACGATATATGGAAGCAACAAAAAAAACATACGCCCCTCACGAACTGATGCCTTCGGAACCGATCCATCCCGGAGAGATGCTCAAGGACGAATTGCAGGCTCGGAATATATCGCAGAGGAAGTTCGCTTCCCTGATCGATGTCTCTTATTCCGTCCTGAACGAGGTAATCAACGGAAAGAGACCCGTGACCACGGAATATGCCCTGAAAATCGAGGCGGCAACGGGTATAAAAGCATATATCTGGCTGAATATGCAGGCTTCGTACAATATGCAGACTGCCCGATGCGACAAAGGGCTGATAGCTGTACTGGAACGAATCCGCAAAGCTGTAGCGATACTCTGAACGCGCATAGGGAAGATTATAAAACGGGAAAGCCCGGTCGTACTCGCGGAGTGCAACCGGGCTTTCTTTTCAAAAGATTTGCCCCCGAACGATAAAATGGTTCAGAGCCTTACTGGGAAACGGCGGCATCATAAATCTTCTCCACGACCATCCACATGTCGTCCGGCAGCTTCTCGTCCGAGATTTTCTCGCACGCCTGTTTCAGGTAGGCCAGTTCGTCGGCCGTGAAAGCGATGGACTGCGGCGTGTCTTTCTCGATGTCCCACTCGATGCGTCCGTTCTCCTCGTTCTCGTGCAGACCCACCGCTTCGCGCTCACCGGCGGAGATTTCGATTTTGCGGAGAATCTCTTTCTTGGTGTTGAACTCCTTGAATGTGCCGTCTTTGGGCAGGATGACCGGGATGTAGAGCCGGTCCTTGATGTTTAATTCCATATTGCTGATAATTGGTTTTCGTGTTATTCGGTTGCTGTCTCGGCGGTAACGGCATCCTGAATCAGAGCCATAAAGTGCTCGAAGTCGGCCATCATGCCGGTAATGGCCGCCTCCTTGGGCAGAGAACAGAAAATCTGTCCGTTTTCGTAGGTGATGGTACCGGTAAAGACCGGAGGCGTGTCGCTGTCGGGACAGCTTTCCGGGGTGTAAACAGTCGCCACCACCCGCTCCAATGCGTTGTCGGTGATGGTGAAGTCCAGGTTGTAGAAGGCACGGTCCGTGCGTTCCTGCGCTGTCTTTGTCGTCGTGGTACGTGTAATGTTCATATAGCAGATTTTATGAAAGAATAGCATGTTAAAGAGTGGAACAGGTGACAATGCTCCAAAAAGATTACAAATCCCAGTCTGCCGTACTGATTACCTGAAAATTGAATGAGCCATCGTTGCGGGACGCATCATCCTGCGTGTAAATGTCGAAATAGTAGGAATAGATCGCTTTTACCGTCGGGTAAATCGGGGTGTTTTCCGCAGTGGAATAGATTCCGGTAGCCATGACGAGGTAACGGCTCGACAATCCCCACGAAGAGGGAAGATAGACACGGTACATGCCTTTTCCCAATCGGCTGACGGATACGGATTTTGAACCGTCGAAACAGAAATAGCGGATAGATGCGCTGGAAGTTGTTCCGGTAACAATGCCTGTAACAAGAATTTGCTGAAACTTTCCGTATCGGCTGGTTGTCATCAGGTCCCGGCGGTTGAGTATAATCCATCCGAAAAAGGTCTTGTCGTCACCATAACCGATCATCTCGATGACCTCTCGGGAAAATTTGAGCGTCGTTTTCGAGATACCGTCTTCGTAGAAATATTTCCCGCTCGGAGCCGTGATGCTCATCACTCCCGTAGAGACGGTAGCACCCCATTTGTAATTGACCAGACAAATCCGACGGCCGGAGTTTTCCAGCGTCCATTGCAGGTTGATGTTTTCGCTCCAGCCTCCGGATTGCGTACACACCACGTTGTCGTAATGCACGGGGTCGGTCTGTATCTCGGTGGTCGTGCCTCCGCCGACTACAATCCAGATGGAAGGGTCGTTCTGGACGAAGGCACTGCGGATGGTTCCCTGTATGGTTACGTCCTTGAATTTGCCTCCTTGGGCAATGATGTTGCCGGCGGCATCCCACTTGAATTTGCCGTTGGCCACCTGTCCCGAACCATCCGTGTTGAAAATGCTGCGCCCGGAACCGAACGAGGCGGAACCGTCGTTGTTGAGTTTCCACCGCGTACCGTTGGTAATGGAGCCATCGGCACCCAACGAGACGTTGTTTTTCCAGATACGGCTGTTGTCGAAAGCCCAGCCGGCAATGCGGTTGTAAATCTCCTTGGCTCCCGATTTTGTGTAGTTGGCCGACAGACAGAAGTATTCCACGTTGTCCCAGGTCATCATCTGGATACCGAGAAAGCCCGTCTTGACCGTACTGCCCGAAGCGGCGATCTGTCCGAAGACCACATGCCCGGCATTGCTGCTTTGGCACCATGTCATCACGATACCCTGCGGTTTATAGGCACCGGTGTACCAATAGCCCGAACCGCTGGCCGCCGAACGTATCTGAATCGGCATAGCACCGACAGTGCCGACACTGCCAGCCGTGATGTTGTCCGCCCCGATGGTCCATCCGCCGATCTTGCCCCGCACGAATATACAGGTCAGGCCGTTGATGTAGTCCGTGTTGATGATGTTGGCCTTGATGCTGGCCGCGTCGAGCTTGGAGGAGTTGATGCTCCCCGCAGCAATGCGGTCAGCACTGAGCGTCCCCGTCCGGATACTGCCCGCATCGATGGCGACGGCATTGACCTGCGCTGCCGTCAGCGTGCCGGTATAAATACCATTGGCATCGATGGTCGTGGTGTACCGTTCCGACGAAGTGACATCGAACACGGTCGCGTATGCCACCTGCCATGTAACCGGTGCTTCGGCTGTAGCGGCCGCACCGCCTGTCAGATAAAAAAAGTTGGTCGAGGAAAAGGATGCAGTGCCGCAGACTACTTTATAGATATACTCGCACCAGTCTCCCGTACCGGCAGTCGGGGTCAGCCATTTACTGGAGCCGCCCGTTCCGATGCTGTTTGTCGCCCAGGCAATCTGCCGTCCGGTCGGGATTTTGGCGATGATACGGACAATAAATATCTTTTTGTAGCCGGTCATAGTCTGAAAAGTAAATCCGCCGAAACCAGGAGTAGCATTTCCGGTAGTTTTAATCTCCAATACATAACCGCTGTCATTGGGAGCCGATGTGCCGGTGCGGGTTACGGTCACCGTACCGTTACCTGCATTGTTATAGATATTGACGCTATTATTGCCATTACGGAAAGTCGGATCACGGTAGAGCATTTTACCGAACGCCATCGCCCGTGCCAGTTCTTTGGCGGCATCGGACTTGCTGGTGGCGTCTGCCGCCGCTGCATTGACAGCTTCCGTCTTCTTGGTATCCGCATACGTTTTGGCGGATGCCAATGCCGAATCTGCTGCATTGGTCCAGTTCAACGATACCGCTGCCGAAAAGGTTACCGCACCGGCTGCATTCCATGAGATGTTCCCCGACGCGATACTGCCGGAACCATCGTTGTTCAGCTTCCATTTGCTGCCGTTCGTGATGGAGCCGTCCGCACCCAATGCGATGTTGTTCTTGTAGATACGACTCGCATCGATGTTCCACCCGGCAATCTGGTTGGCAGAACCGAAACGGGCAAGGCAATTACCGGCGGCATCCGTGGCGAAAAAACCGAAATCCGTATCGGAGTTGTAATAAATCTGCACCCGCTTGCCGCTTGTTGCTCCCGAACTGGCCCCATAAACGACCACCCGTTTGTTGCCGCTGTCTAACAATATATGGCTGTTGGATAACGTGGTTGCACCGATAGTCCAGCCGCCGATGGTGCCCCGAACGAAAGCACACGTCAGACCGTTGATGTAGGCCGCATTGATGATGTTTGAGCGGATCTCCGCAGCATTCAGACGGGCGGTAGCGATGGTGCCTGCCGTAATCTGCGAGGCGTTGATGTTGATGGCGCTGACGGTGTTGGCGGACAGTTTCCCCGTGAATATGCCGTTTGCGTCGATGTAGGTCAGCTTGTTCGACCAGCCCTCCGTATTGGCTTTCGAGGTGATGGCATCCGCCACGGCACGGGCATCCGTACCGGCTTTCTTGGCATCGGCAATGGAGGCGTTAAGTGTAGCGGTCAATGCAGAGATTTTACTGTCCGCATCTTTGCCTGCCTGCGTGATGGCTTCGCTTTTCTTGGTATCGGCATAGCTCTTGGCACTGCCCAATGCGGCGTCCGCTTTATTTTGGGCAGTAGCGGCAGCAGCGTTCAAGGTCTCCGTTTTGGCTTGCTGGATGGCATTGGTCCAGTTCAGGCTGACTCCCGCTCCGAACGTGATTTTGCCGGTTGCGGCATCGTAGCGGACAAATTGGTCGCCGTAACCGAGCTGGACGTTGCCGCCGTTATCCAAAAGAAAGGTTTTGTATCCGTTCCTGAACCCGCATATCCCGTCGATGGTTTCGGTGGTAATACTGCCCGAAGCGTTTTTCGTACTGAGGGAAAAACGGCCGATGGCAGTACCCGTAACAGTTCCGTCCGTGTTCTTCACACCGGCAAAGAGTTTCGGCGTGATGACGGTATTGCTATTGATAAGCGTCTTGTCGGTATTCCATTCTCGCACCCAGTCCAGCAGGTTGGCATCGGCACCCGCTGTGCCCGGCGCTCCGGCTTTTGCTTTCGACCAGACGAACGACAGGCGGTAAACCTCTCCTGCAATGGTAACGGGAATATCCAAAGAACCGTGGTCGGCAAGGGTCGCCGTTCCGGAGGCAAGCGTATAGGTCACTGTTTTCCGGCTATTATCCACCGAAATAGATGAGAAACCGGCTGGTTTAACAATCGCTCCGATAGTAAAGTCCTTGTATTCCGAATCGCCCAAGGTAACCTTGATGGTCGAGGTCAGGGTAACGGCAGAGAGTATCTTCCCCGAATGGTCTGCGGGGAAGACATATTCCCCGAGCGATTGGCTGATCGTGTAGGAATCCTTCTGTATGGATATCGTGGCTTGCCCACGGGCGATAACTTGTCGGCTGCTCATACGTTTTGTTTGTATAAGAATAGCCGTATGTGTGGGCAATGAGTTTATAGACGAGAACAGCAAAAAAACAAAAGAAGCATGATCATCTGACCATGCTTCTTTTTCGATGTTGTTGAACGGGCTTACTTCGAAGCCTCGATGGAAACCTTACGGAATTCTTTCAGTGCTTTTTCCAGTTCCAATGATGCTTTGCGGGCACGGGTGCCGGCAGCTTTGTTTCCGGCTTCGATCTGAGCCTTGGCATCTTTTGAGAAGGACTCCATCAGTCCGTTGATTTTTTCTACAAGTTCTTTCATATCAATTCAATGCTTTTTATTTTCGGTGTCAAAGATACGATTTTTTTGGAATTTCACCCGTAACGCGGTTACTATTTGAACACTTCACAGTTGAATACCGCCTTACGCCATACATCCTCCCCGGTAATCCGCAGCATGCGGCCCCGATGTTCCTCCGCATTCCAGAGGGCATCACTCTCGGCATCGTCACTGATACGGCTCCAGAGGAAATGCTCATCGGGTATCTGGTCCGTAATCTCCGTTCCGGCTTTATAAAGGCGGGCGCGGAGTGTCGTCTCAACCATGTGGTTGCGAAATACGGTACCCGAATCGGACTCCACATGCAAAGAATAGCTGTCACCGCCGTCATATTGTTTGAAAACGGTATGGGTGGCATGATACGATGTGCCGGAGGAGCGGACGACGAAGCGGAGCGTCAGCACGTTCCGCCCTTCCCAGCCGTCAAAGTCCGGCGTGAGCGTGTAAACGGACGAGTTCCCGCCGGCGTCTTTCCACCCGCCGTCCGCAGCAAGGTATTCCCAACGGCAGGAATCCGCTGTCAGGTTCTGCGCCGTACCGGTCAGGAGGATTTCCGTCGGGTCGCAGAGATGGCCGGAAACGGCATCGGGATAATGAAACACCGTACCGCCCTCGACGGTGACGAAACGGGGTTTTATCTGCTCCTGCATCTCCTCGTCCAAATCCTCCCAGCGGATGGTGACATCCTGCAAGATGATGGTGTCTTTGTTCCAGCGGAAACGGCCGCCGGAGAAGTATCCGCTGCCGTCGGGGTTGATGACGAACGAATCGTTGCTGGCACGAATGGAACCGTCCGGCTCCAACCGCAGCAGAGGGTGCTGGATTGTGCCGCCCACACCGCCCCGACAGAACCATGCCCCGTATTCGTCGGTCTCATTCAGGGTGTCGTCCGTGGGTTGGTATAGCGTTGGAACGCTCCCTCTTTCAAGCTGAGGAGAACTAAAAAACCAGACCGCCCGGTTCTCGGTGCGAAAATCGATGCAAAGGTCGCTACCGGGGACAGGCTCGATGTCGAAGGCCACATGTACCCGTTGCCAGGATTGGGGCATTATAAGGCTGGCAAGCACCTTTCCCCCGTGAAGAATATCGAACGAGGTCTCTTGTTTGGACGGGCAATAACACCAGAACGAGAGACAGTAACGCTCGCCCGCGTGTTTCTCTGCCCATACTTCTTTCTGGCAAAGCAAGGTCCCGCCGCTAACGGGAAGCAGGATGTTTTTCCCGATACCGGTCGGTGTAACGGACGAAAGGCGGACGACCGTCGTGGTAAAATTGCCGTTCAGCGAATTGAGGATACAGTTCTTGTGAATACGTCCGGCGTAGAAAGTGCTGCCGAAGCCGCCCTCGTCACCGGCGGTCAGCGTGCCGGCCACATGGACGTCCCGCGTGGCGTAGAGACGCTGGAAGTAAGCCCCGTAGCCTTGCAGCATGCCGAACAGCGGGTCGGCAATTCCCGTGATACGTCCGATACGGATTTTGGCGGCTTCGGCAAAGGAGGAAAGGTGTTCTGACAGGCAGACATTGAGGTCGCCGACCTCGCACCAGTCGCCCGGGTCAAGATGTCCGGAAAGGTCGAAAGCCAGTACGCGGGCATATTCCGCAGGAAAGTCCACCGTAATCAGGCTCAACCGGTATTGCCACTCGGTCGTAACGTCCACGGTGTCCTGTCCGTCCGTTTCCGTTCCATCGGCATATCCGAAGCGTAGCGGCACGGCGGACAACGCTTTGGAGGCACAGATACGGAAGGAAATCACCAGACGCTGGGGATGGGAAACGGACCGGGAAAACGGAATCTGCAAACCACCTGAAGCTGCCGTCTGATCGGCAGAACGGGTGATTCGGATAATCCGGCTGGCCGGACCTTCCGAGGGAAGATAACGATAGTTCCATGTCGCATTGTTACTGCAACCGAATGCGGCAAGCGATGCGGGGCGGTACAAGGAACGTTCCGTCCCCATGCCGTCGATGACATCCATGTACGGGGCTTCCTCGTCCGAGGCGGTCAGGTACATGGCACCGCTGCGCCGTTCATCGGTCAGGCTCGTGAGGCGGACGAAATCCAGCAATTCCCCGTCGCGGGGTTCGTCGCCCTCGATGAGCGCACCGATGAAATACGGCGATGATGCCTCCTTCCCATCAGGCAGCAACACGGAGTCCTCACCGGTAGCCAGCACGACCATCAGGCTGTAAAAGGTCTGTGCGCCGTCCACGTACTGGCGGCGCACGACGTCTCCGGTGTGCAGTCCCTGCCGTTTCTTGGAACCGGGGTCGATGCGTATCTTGAATCGGGAATATTCGTATAGGGCCATAGTCGGATTTACAGTTTCTCGACACTGTCCCCCGAGCAGGTATCGGTAACCCACAAGGCTCCGTTGGTCGCCGAGGAACGCTGCACCTCCAGTTCGTAAAGCCGCATCCGTTTCCGGACGGTCAGCTCGTCGAAGGTCGCCGAGATGCTTCCTGTCGTTCGGCTGCGCAGGATCGCCCAACCGGTACCGGCCATTCCGGAGGTGAACCGTTCCGAGGAGAGACTGCCGTCGAAGTAGGCGTTACCGCCGTGACGGATGCCGTCCTTGACTTGTCTGAGGCTAATGTCGTCGGTAAAGAATAGCCCCTCCGCCGTAAGACGGGTGAGGCTCCCGTCGATACCGATGTGTCCCGTGACCTCGACGGGATTCAGGGCAACGATAAAATCCCCGAACGTTCCGATGCGCAGGGAGTTCGAAGTCCGGTTTAGCGGAGCGTAACGGCTGGTGGAGGGGGCATGGAACAATAGCGTCGCAACCTGTTCGTATTGCCCGCCGGGAGTTTGGGTGTGGTCGCTGCGGGAAACGAAAGCCAGCCTGTCGCCCTCTCCGGTCAGATAACAGCCGCCCGTGCTTCCGAAACGCAGCCGCTTATGGATGACGATGCCTTCGTCCTCGCTGTCGGTGCGGTACGAGGAGAGCAGCTCCCCGCCGTAGTTGTGCCGTACCCGGATGGAGTCGGGAAAGTACGCCGCCCCGTATGGGGAAAGCAGGACATGTTCGCCGTCGATGTCCGTGAGGTTCGACATCAACCGGATTTTAACCGTGCGGTCGCCACCCAAGAGCAGGTCGCCGTCGGCACCCTCCAACCGGATGTCGCTCGCACCGGAACCTTTGAGTATGGTAACTCCGCTGATTCGCACGCCGCATCCGGCTGAAAAGGTAAGGTTGCTCAGACAGGATACGGTCTCCCCAAGAACAGAGAAGAGCATCCGCCCGCCGTCGCCCAACTCTACGCCCTGCAAGGCACGCAGCTTTCCGGAGAGTGTCGCCGCTCCCGAGACTTCGAGAGAACCGGCAATGGCAGCGTCGTGCATCGACCAGTCCACAGTAGGAAGGTTGGCATTACCGCCGTGATAGACTTCCCGTCCATGAATGAGCAGGCAGTCCGAAGTCAGGAGCACTCCGTTTTCTTTGGAATCGCCCAACAGAATGCTTCCGGTCAGGGAAAGGTGGGCATCGGCGAAATCAACCCGTTTCCCGCTCAGGTAAATCGTTCCGGTAGCCTGCTCGCAACGGAGCGGCTGCATACCGCCCACAAAGAGTTGATTGCCGCCGACGTGTACGTCGCCCGTCAGACGGATGCCGTAGGTGTAACCGATGATGTTTCCATCGCCATCGGTTTGCGGAGTGCGGTATGTTTCCAACAGACGACGGTTGTCGATGCCGGCGGTAAAGCCGTAGTCGGCACATAACGGTCCCTGCATGTCACCGCCGCTTCTGGGCAGATAGCCTGCCCAGCTACCGGAACCGCCGCCCTCCCCGGAAACGCCGGACGAAATCGCCTCGGCAAACCCGTAAGCCGTGTTGTGCAGACGGATGGACGTGTCGTCGCCCTCCTCCACACCGTAAGGGTTGCCTTCGCTCTTGCGCTCCTGGGCGTTGAAGAAGGTCTGGTATAACTGGCGGTAGAGGCTGTAACACAAGCTCTGCGGATCCAGACCGCCGATGCCGGGATGAAGGGTGACGCTCATTTGGTATAGGAGGTTTTGGAGAGGAATTTCTGAATCTTGGAGGTCAGCGAGAGGAAGTTGGGAAAGTTCAGCGGCTGCATGGTTCCCATGAGCGTAGGTGTCATGATCTTGCTGCACTCCGTCAGGAAGTCCAGCATGAGCTGCGCCAGCTCGTTACCCAAAACAAGCGGCTCGGTGGCGTTCTCGTCGCCGAGCGTCACTTTGTTATCCGCTACGGCGACGGTCGTGGAGTTTACCTTCTGCACGATTTTGTCGGCGGTCTGTTTGACTTCCGATTTATCGACGGTCTGCGCAATCTCTTCCGCGCCCTGCACGACCGACGACTCTTTGCCGCTGTCGTTCCTGACCGTTGCCGTGATACCTTCGGCCGTGTAGATAGTGTGGGCTTCGTTTCCGGTCGGCTCCAGCTCGTCGTAGTCGGGCGAAGAGTCGCTGTCAGGGTCGAGGACCTCGGTTTCCGTCATGCCGATACGGACCTCCGAATGTGCCTCCATGCGGATGGTCTCGGCATGGGAGTAATTGACGATATAAGCATGGCGGGTGGCGGCGTCCAGTACGATGGTCACCTCCGAAAAAAGGGTCGGCACGATGAGAAAACCGCCCTCGTTGTTCCGGGCGGCAGACAGTAACACGCCTTTGTGGATGATACCGCCCGCCGAGGCCGTCTCGTCGGGGTATTCACCCACGTCCACCGTGCCGCCGTAGTCGGCGAACTCTTCGTCGCCGGGATCGTCATGTATCTTGGCGACATAGCCGTGAATCATGCGGGCGGTACCCACACCGCCCATGCCGCCCGGAGCCATCTCGATACGCTCGATACTGCGCCCCAATGCGATTTTGCGGATCGCCTCCTGTATCATCCGCCGGTTGTTGTCCTGCATATTTCTTCTGTTCGGTTCTTCCATATCGCCGTTTTATAAAGAGTAGCCGAAGACCGGATAAAGAGTTTATCTGATGCAGCTATCTCATGAAAACGACAACTTGTGAATTTCTTGATAATCCATATGCTTTAAAAAAGTTGGCCGTGAGGGAAAAATAATTCGGAATCATAGAATGAGATTTGAAACATTTTTGTTACTTTTGTACCGTTGTAGTTTCTTATCGGTCGGAAGACCCGATAGGATGAAAAGGGAATCCGGTGAAAATCCGGGACAGTACCTGCTGCTGTAAGTTCCAACAAAAAGTTGCCACAACCTGCCACTGGTCATAGGACTGGGAAGGCGTGGTAAGCTGGGATAAGTCAGAAGACCTGCTACAAACGCGATGAGATAACCGCCACGGGTATTTGGCGTTTGTTCAATTACAGCATGATTGGCTGTGGGTTTATGCCTTTTAGGCTGACCTTCCCGGAATTGATACAGACACTGCATCCGTTTGATACGATTACCCATCGTGACAAACGGATTTTTTTGTATATACATGTTTCACTAAAACAATTGAATATGAGAAACTTTTACAAAATCATGGCAATGGCCGTTGTAGCAATGACCGCCACAGTGTTTACAGGATGTTCATCCGACGATGATTTCCTTTCTCCGTATGAAGAGAGTGCGATTCAAACCCGCGCTACGAATGCGACCAATGCAATTATCGACTTCGAAAATGTGTCGGCAGATGTGATGGCATCCGACCAGTATGGAGCCAACCTCTATACAGCATCCGCAGACGAAAATCAAGTAACTACTGGCTACCTCACTCAAATAGGTGAATCCGGTACGTACATTCAGTTCCCTATCAACTATCTGAAGCAAGAGTGGGTATCTGGACAGCCTTGGGAATATGAATTTTGGAATGGAGGTTTTGCCATCTCTAACTTCCATAACATGACGCAGGGTGATTATCAGAATCAATGTAGCGTGTACTGGCCCAATGGTGGCCATAGCGGTAGTAATTTTGCCGTAGCATTCGGCTATAGCGACTCTTACAATGATTCACAAACAACCTATGACAAATGCGCTAAGATATATCTGACCGATGCGAACGGATACAAAGTCATATTGAAAAATACCCCAGTCGAAGGAACACCGAAATATGGTAAGTTCAACAGCGTATGGGTTTGTAATACAACTTACGCATACCTTGTCATGAAAGATGGGAACTCGTTTACTCAAGGTTCTTTGCAAACACAAAACGGCTGGTTCAAGGTGGTATTCGTCGCTTTGGATGCAACGGGTAAGTCTACAGGTAAGAAAGTTGAATACTATCTGGCAAATTTTGACTCAAGCAAAAATACGGAATCAGGCTTGACCAATAAAATCCGTACCGGTTGGAATCAAGTGGATTTAAGCGGTTTGGGAGACAGTGTATGTACCGTCGCGATTAACTTCGAAGGAAGTGATTCAAGTGCATACGGTCTGAATACTCCGGCTTATGTTGCCATAGACGATATAGATGTAACTGTAAACTAATATGAATCGGGGGCAAATGCTTTTTAATCACAAATAGAGTATTTGCCACTTTTTATATCCCCGCAGGAGATTTCTTCAAGGGGTTTTATCGATTAAAATTATCAACATGAAGAAGTATTTGCTTTTATTCTCCATAGCGGTATTTTTATTTTCTTGTAACAAGGACGAGGAAATATCGCAAAACGTAACTGTGCCCCCTGTCATCGAGTTGGACAGCGAGGACGGTATTTACGTGGTAAAGATAGGAAAAGAGGTCGTTATCGAGCCGACCTATCAAAATGTCGATTATGCCGTTTATTCATGGAAATGCAACGGCCGCATTATTTGCGATGAGCCGCAACTGAAATACACTTTCGACGAATGCGGCTCGTATTACGTTACACTGCGAGTGGATACGAGAGATGCCAGCGCGGAAGAGGAAATCCGTGTGGATGTCAATGAATTGGCACCTCCTGTCATTTCATTGGTAACGCCCTCGACGGGACTGAAAGTTGTTGCAGGGCGTGAATACATCCTTACTCCCGACATTCAAAATGCAGAGGGGGCTACTTACTTATGGACGCTTGATGGCAAAGAGGTCGGCACGGAAAACACCTATATATTCAAGCAGGATGAATTGGGAACTTATGAACTGACATTGACCGTCACGAATGAGGACGGCAAAACGGAAAAGACAATCTCAATCGAGGTGGTCGATAAACTTCCGATCGGAATAGATATTCCGTCATCTTTGTATTTTGCCGAAGACAACACCAAATATGTGGAATTGGGTCGCACACTGTTTATTCGTCCCTACGTGTCGGTCAGTGCCGAACCTTCCTACCAGTGGAGTTTGGACGGACAGAAAATCGACGGAGCCAATGCGTTGATATACGGATTCAAACCTGCCCAAACCGGAGAATATACACTTACGTTTACGGTGAAATACGAGAACCCAGGTTCAAAGGCTGCCGTTCTTACCCGGAATATTTCGGTATCCGGCGTAGATGAAGTCAGTGTCGATATTCCGGTAAAATGTTGTGAAGCCGCTGAAAAAAAAGCATTTGCTGCCGGAAATTCCATTTACAGCAATAAGGTATATGAATTTATCCCTGCTCCCGGACAATTTGTAAACGAAACGAATACAGCAGGATTCAACGGAGAAAACACACACGAAGCCGCTTGTGCTTATGCCCAAAAACGCCTCGATAATGAAAAATACGTCTCTCTCGGCGGTTGGGGCGGATATATCGTAGTCGGCTTCGACCACAGCATCGAGAATAAAGGCGGATATGATTTTTCAATCAAGGGGAATGCTTTCGATTCGTCGAATGAACCGGGTATCGTCTGGGTTATGCAGGATGTCAATGGAGACGGATTGCCCAACGATGAGTGGTATGAATTGAAAGGCTCAGAATACGGAAAGCCCGAAACCATTCAGGATTATGCCGTGACCTATTTCCGTCCCGGTCCCAACATGGATACTCCTTGGCAGGACAACAAGGGCAATAATGGTGCGATTGACCGTCTCGGCAACTATCACCCGCAAGAATTTTATTACCCTCTATGGATTGAAGCGGAGTCTTACACCTTGTACGGCACTTGCTTAAAGGCACGCACGGAACAAAGTCCTACAACAGGAATGTGGTCCAATAATCCGTTCGGCTGGGGATATGCCGACAATATCGGCGATGATATGCCCAACAAGGATAATCCCGGTGCGGCCGCAATCGGCAATTTCTTTAAGATTTCCGACGCAGTCAATATTGACGGTACCTCGGCGAATTTGACCCATATCGACTTTATCAAGGTACAGACCGGAGTCAATGTAAAAGCCGGTTGGTTGGGTGAAAATTCCACGGAAGTATTCAAGTTCTGTGACGAAAATAACAATAATGACAAATAAGATTCCATCATGAACAAGATATATTATTTCATCCTATTCTGCTTCACTGCACTCTGCTTTACTGCGTGCAATGATGACGATCCGGAATTTAGCGGAATAGAGGGCAAGGATCATTTCATTTCCGATTTTGCCCTGACCGTTGACGGCATTACCTATCAGGCTACGATCGCCAGAGATATGATTACCGTTGAAATACCTTATAACGTCAGTTTGGAGGGTGCTACTGTAGAATATGCCCTTTGTGAAGGAGCCTCCATTAACCCCAACCCATCGAACATACAGGATTGGGGGAATGAATGGAAATTCGTAGTCACTTCCAAAATGCAGGAAAGCAAAGTATATTCCTATACTTACCGATACACCGACATCGAGCAAAGTGGCAGCGTAGTACTTGCCACGCAAGCCGAAGTGGATAATTTTGCCCAGACCGGAATAAACAAAATCGACGGAAACCTGACCATCGGAACGGTCGACGGGGAAGAAATCACCAATCTGGAAGGGCTTGCCAATTTGAAACAGATAAGTAACACCCTTATTCTCAATCCCTCCTACAAGGGTGCCGATTTATCAGGACTGGACAAGCTGAAACAACTCGGCAGTTTCAAATTGGGCTCGACAACTTCTATCAGCAAAAATACGACACTCAAAACGGTTAATTTCCCTTCCTTGCTTGATATTACCGGAGATTTCGTTATAAATTGTTCCACCGTAGAAAAAATATCCATACCTAAAGTCGGAACCATCGGAGAGGATATGTATGTGGCATCCGATGCTTTGCTCGATTTGGATGCGAATGCGGTCGAGTATGTCGGTTCTTCCTTGATTGTCAGAGGTTCGGTAAAACAAAAAGAATCAGCAGCAACCGAAGCCATTGTTTTCTCGGCACTCAAACAGATAGGAAACGAACTTGCAATACAGTATTTCCCCCAATTGCAAGGTATTTATCTGCCGGCATTAGAGAGAATAACAGGAACTGCCTCATTTAGCGATATGTCCTCAATCGGGAGCATTGCAATGACTGAATTATATTCGGTAGGAGGTTTGACTATAAAGAATTGCAAAGAAATATCCACCATCGAGCTCCCCGGCCTTACATCCTGTGGAGAGTTCAGTGTGGATGCAAACAAAGTCAATAAATTCAATATATCCGCTTTAAGGGACGCATTTGGAGACATGACTTTGAGCAATTTGCTCATCGAAGAACTGGATTTGCCTCAGACAAATTTTAACGGAAATACACTTACCCTGCAATGCAACCGGTTAAATAAAATCGTAGGACCGGAAACATTTAACGGTAGTCTGCTGTTGCTTCCTAAAAACTGTCGATTGACAGAATTTACTCTTGACGGAATCTTAAACATACAAGGTAACTTTGAATGTAAAGATTATTTTTATGTAAAAAGTTTCGTAATGCCATTTGTCAAAGTGGCAGGAGATGTTGCTATCGCTTTGAACAATGGTTCTGTTAATACAGGAGTGGAAATCGAATTTCCTGAATTGCAGGAAATCGGCGGTGCTTTAACATTAGGAACGAATACAAATGCAAATAAAATTGATTTCCCCTTGCTGAAGAGAATTCTCGGTTCATGTTCAGTTACTACTTCATCCCTCAAGAATGACATCGAATTTTCCAATTTGGAAAGCATTGGAGTGGATGGAACAGAAACTGACGTGGCATTTAGTCTTGATAGAACAAATATTTCATGTCCAAAATTAAAAACAATATATGGTAACTTCACTGTTATTACAAGTTCTTCAATGTTTGGCATGACAGCGGATAATCTATCTTTTTCTACTTTAGAATCAATTTATGGAAATCTTTCTATAACATGCCTATACTCTGATTTCGGTCCAAACGGCATTAATTCCATAGATTTTTCCGGTCTCAAATCGGCAAAGAGTATTAGCATAAGCGGTCAGGCAGATGTAAACGACTTCAGCTCTTTCAAATATCTGTTTGAAAATAACGTCTTTACGAAAGAGTCTCAATGGACTGTAGGAGAATGTGGTTACAACCCCACCTATCAGGATATGAAAGAAGGCCGGTATAAGCCTGCTGAATAGACAGTAATGCAACAATAAATTTTCTGCCAATCCTCGGTATGTATGCCGTAAGGTAAACATGCCGGGGATTCACCGTAACAATAACGATATGACCCGTCATAAACTGAAATACCTGTTGTGGAGCGTAGTTGCCGGCGTGTCGCTCACTCTCGGTTCCTGCATGAAATGGGACTATGGCGATGCGGTGGAGGAGTTCAACGCCTCCGGCTCCGGCCTGTTCATCACCAACGAGGGCAATTTCCAATACGGCAACGCCACGCTGTCGTACTACGACCCCGCGACCAATCAGGTGCAGAACGAAGTGTTTTTCCGCGCCAACGGCATGAAGCTGGGCGACGTGGCGCAGTCGATGTGCATCCACGACAACAAGGGCTGGGTCGTGGTGAACAACTCCCACGTGATTTTTGCCATCGACCTGAACACCTTCAAAGAGGTGGGACGCATCGAGAACCTCACCTCGCCGCGCTACATTCATTTCCTGAGCGACGAGAAAGCCTACGTCACCCAATTGTGGGACAACCGCATCTTCATCATCAACCCGAAGAAATACGAAATCACCGGCTATATCCAAGTGCCGGACATGACGATGGAGAGCGGCTCCACCGAACAGATGGTGCAGTACGGCAAATACGTCTACTGCAACTGCTGGTCGTACCAGAACCGCATCATCAAAATCGACACCGAGACGGATCGGGTGATCGATGAACTGAAAGTCGGCATCCAACCCACGTCGCTGGTGATGGACTGCAACAACAAGATGTGGACGGTGACCGACGGAGGCTATGAAGGCAGTCCCTACGGTTACGAAGCCCCGTCGCTCTACCGCATCGACGCCGAAACGTTCACGGTGGAGAAGCAGTTCAAGTTCAAATTAGGCGACTGGCCGAGCGAGGTACAGCTCAACGGCGAGCGAAACAAGCTCTATTGGATCAACAAGGACATCTGGTGTATGGACGTGACGGCGAGCCGTGTTCCCGTCCGCCCGTTCCTCAAATACAGCGGCACGATTTACTACGGGCTGACGGTGAATCCCGCCAACGGGGAGGTGTATGTGGCCGATGCCATCGACTACCAGCAGCAGGGCATCATCTACCGCTATTCGCCCGAAGGGAAGCTGCTCGATGAATTTTATGTAGGGATTATTCCCGGTGCGTTCTGCTGGAAGTAGTAACACTAAAAACGGTAACACATGACCCATACGAAATATCTACTCTTATCGCTCCTGCTCGTCTGCCCGTCCGTGCTATTTGCACAGGACATCACACGGCGCGTCTATCTGATAGACGAGGTGACGGTATGGGGCAAACGCCCCATGAAAGAGATCGGCGTGCAGAAGACGAAGTTCGACTCGCTCGCGCTGAAAGAGAACATCGCCCTGTCGATGGCGGACATCCTGACGTTCAATTCATCGGTGTTCGTCAAGAGCTACGGCCGCGCCACGCTCTCGACCGTCGCCTTTCGCGGCACGTCGCCCAGCCACACGCAGGTGACGTGGAACGGCATGCGCATCAACAACCCCATGCTGGGCATGACCGACTTCTCCACCATACCGTCCTATTTCATCGACAATGCGTCGTTGCTTCACGGCACCTCGTCGGTGAACGAGACGGGCGGCGGACTGGGCGGTCTCGTCAAACTCGGTACGGCACCGCAGGTCGGCGAGGGGTTCCATGCCCAGTACGTGCAGGGCATCGGTTCGTTCCGCACGTTCGACGAGTTCGCCCGCTTCACCTACGGCAGCGACCGCTGGCACGTCTCCACCCGCGCCGTCTATTCGTCGTCGCCCAACGATTACAAGTACACGAACCACGACAAGAAGATAAACATCTACGACGAGGAGAAGAACATCGTCGGACAGTATCATCCCGAGGAGCGCAACCGCTCGGGCTCATTCAAAGACCTGCATCTGCTTCAGGAGGTGTATTACGACACGCGGAAAGGCGACAAACTGGGACTGAACGCCTGGTACATCCATTCCAACCGGGAACTGCCGATGCTGACCACCGACTACGGCGACGCGACCGACTTCGAGAATCGCCAGCGGGAACAGACATTCCGGGGCGTTTTGTCGTGGGACCACATCAAAAGCAATTGGAAGGTCGGCGTGAAAAGCGGTTATATCCATACGTGGATGGCCTATGATTACAAGCGGGAGGTCGCACCCGGCAACTGGGCCTCCATGACCCGCTCGCGCAGCAAGATAAACACGTTCTACGGACAGGCGGAGGGAGAATACTCGCCGAACAGAAAATGGTTCTTCACCTCGAACGTATCCGTGTATCAACACTTGGTACGCAGCGAAGACAAGAACATCATCTTACAGGACGGCGGCAAAGCCATCGTGGGCTACGACAAGGGGCGCGTGGAGTTCTCCGGTTCGGTCTCGGCCAAATGGCAGCCGATCGAGCCGATAGGCCTTTCGCTGGTCTTGCGCGAGGAGATGTCGGGCGACAAATGGGCGCCGCTCATTCCGGCATTCTTCATCGACGGACTGCTCTCGCGCAAAGGGAACGTGATGATAAAGGCCTCCGTGTCGCGCAACTACCGTTTCCCGACGCTGAACGACCTTTACTTCCTGCCCGGCGGTAATCCAGACCTGAAAAACGAACACGGCTTCAGCTACGATGCCGGAGCGAGTTTCGATGTCGGCAAAAAGGGTGTCTATAAACTGAGCGGCAGCGCAAGCTGGTTCGACTCCTACATCGACGACTGGATCATCTGGCTGCCGACGACCAAAGGGTTCTTCTCGCCGCGCAACGTGAAGAAAGTCCATGCCTACGGCATCGAGGTGAAGGCCGACCTCTCCGTGCAGCCCGCAAAGGAGTGGCTCATCGATCTGAACGGCTCCTACTCGTGGACCCCCTCCGTCAACGAAGGCGAAAAGATGTCGCCCGCCGACCAGTCGGTAGGGAAACAGTTGCCTTACGTCCCGAAGCATTCCGCTTCGCTGACAGGCCGTCTGTCGTGGCGGACGTGGGCGTTCCTCTACAAGTGGGCGTACTATTCGGAACGCTTCACCATGTCGAGCAACGACTACACGCTGACGGGACACCTGCCGCCCTATTTCATGAGCAATGTCTCGTTGGAGAAAATGCTGTCGTTCAAACCGCTGGACGTACAGTTGAAATTCGCCGTCAATAACCTCTTCGACGAGGATTATCTCTCGGTGCTGTCGCGCCCCATGCCGGGCATCAACTTCGAACTGTTTATCGGCATCACCCCGAAATTCGGGAAAAACAAGAAAAATCATGTAAACGTAAATAGGTAACGATATGAGAATATTCAAGAACCTGAGTTTGATATTGCTGCTTGCACTGGCATTCACAGGCTGCCGCAGCAAGAGTTCCAAACTGGCCGATTTCGATAAACCGCTTTATATGCCCGCATACGCCTCGGGCTTCGAGATTGAAGGTGCCGACGGCAGGCAGAGTGTATTGGTTTCCGTTACGAATCCTTGGCAGGGTGCAGATAGCGTCACGACCCGGTTATTCATCGTCCGTGACGGCGAGACCGTTCCCGAGGGCTTCGACGGACAGGTGCTCGAAGGGAATGCGCAGCGCGTCGTGGCGATGTCCTCGACCCATATCGCCATGCTCGACGCTATCGGCGAAGTCGGACGCGTGGTCGGCGTTTCGGGCATCGACTACATCTCCAACCCCGACATTCAGGCACGCCGCGACCGCATCGGCGACGTGGGTTACGAGGGGAACATCAACTATGAACTGCTGCTCTCGCTCGACCCCGACCTCGTGCTGCTCTACGGCGTGAACGGGACCAGTGCGATGGAGAGCAAGCTCAAAGAGCTCGGCATCCCGTTCGTCTACATCGGCGAATATCTCGAAGAGGATCCGCTGGGCAAGGCCGAATGGCTGGTGGCTTTATCCGAAATGGTCGGTAAACGTGAGACCGGCGAAAAGACGTTTGCCGAAATCCCCGTGAGATACGACGCACTGAAACAGCAAGTGGCCGATACTGTTCTCGACACCCCGTCGGTCATGCTCAACACACCCTACGGCGATTCGTGGTTCATGCCCTCGACGGAAAACTATGTCGTGCGGCTGATTACCGACGCGGGAGGCGACTACATCTACAAGAAGAACACGGGCAACTCCTCGACGCCTATCGACTTGGAGGAGGCTTATCTGCTCGCATCGACGGCCGATATGTGGCTGCATGTTGGCGCGGCGAACACGCTCGACGAACTGAAATCCGCCTGCCCGAAATTCGCCGATGCCCGCTGTGTCCGAAATGGCGATGTCTATAACAACAACGCCCGCACCAATGCCGCCGGCGGCAACGACTATTGGGAATCGGCCGTCGTGCGCCCTGATCTCGTGCTGCGCGACCTCGTGAAGATATTCCACCCCGAACTTGTTGAGGAAGATTTTGTATATTACAAGAAACTTAAATAAAAAACGCAATAATTATGTGTCGCTTTATCATAATTTGCTTGTTATCCATTATAGTAGCAAGTTGCTCACAAGATGACAATAAACTTGAGAGCAAAGATGGAGACTGGGGTGATGTTATTAAGCTATCGAAACATGAAGTATTTTTTGAAGCAGACGACAGCTCTCAAACGGTTGTTTCCGAGGGGCTTTGGTGGTTATCTTATGTTGAGAATCTACAAACCTCTATAAGTTATCCGGGCGTAGGTGATATCAATACAACAGGAAACTTGGGAACATATGAGTGGTTGAATATAGAGAAAATGGATAATAAAACGCTTCAAATTAAGGTGGAAAGGAATGCAGGTACCATACGAAAAATGCGTATAGCTGTTACCTGCGGAGACTTTTTTGACTATATTGTTGTAACGCAAAAAGGTTTTAATTAATGCGCCTCCGCACCCCGACACTGTTCATATCTCTGTCCGTGCTTACGGTCGGCCTCTTCCTGCTGGATCTGGCTGTGGGAGCGGTTCGCATCCCCGTCGGCGACGTGTGGGCGGCCCTGACGGGCGGCGACTGCCCGCGGACTACGGCGAAAATCGTACTAAATATACGTCTGATAAAGGCGGTTGTGGCTCTGTTGGCTGGTGCGGCGCTTTCGGTTAGCGGATTACAGATGCAGACCCTGTTCCGCAATCCCCTTGCCGGCCCTTATGTCCTCGGCATCAGCTCGGGCGCGAGCCTCGGTGTGGCGCTCGTGGTGCTGGCCGGGGTCGGCTCGTCGATAGGCATAGCCGGAGCAGCTTGGCTGGGTGCGGCCGTCGTGCTGCTTGTAATAGCTGCTGTCGGACACCGCATCAAGGACATTATGGTGATATTGATTCTCGGCATGATGTTCTCGTCGGGCGTGGGCGCCGTCGTGCAGATATTGCAATACCTGAGCAAAGAGGAGGCATTGAAGGCATTCGTCATCTGGACGATGGGGTCTTTGGGCGACGTGACGGTGCCGCAGCTCGCTGTCCTCGTGCCGTCGGTCGTCGTCGGGCTGCTGCTGGCGGTAATCACGATCAAGCCGCTCAACCTCCTGCTCTTCGGCGAAGAGTATGCCGTGACGATGGGGCTGAATATCCGCCGCTCGCGCGGGCTGCTGTTTCTCTCGACCACGCTGCTGGCCGGAACGGTAACGGCTTTCTGCGGCCCGATCGGCTTTATCGGTCTGGCCATGCCCCACGTCGCGCGGATGCTGTTCCGCAACGGCGACCACCGCGTGCTCCTGCCGGGAACCCTGCTTTCGGGGGCGGCGGTATTGCTTCTCTGCGACCTCGTTTCCAAACTGTTCACCCTGCCGATAAACGCTATTACCGCACTGTTGGGAATACCGATAGTCGTATGGGTGGTTTTACGCAATAAATCGATGACGGTATGATAGAACTGCGCGATTTTTCCATAGGCTACGGCAGCCGCACGCTGCTCCGCGAAGTGAACGCCACGGTTCCGAAAGGTACGCTGACGGCGCTTATCGGCCGCAACGGAACGGGCAAATCGACGCTGCTGCGCACCATAGCCGGACTGAACCGCAATTATTCGGGCGGAATCCTGCTCGACGGGCGTCCCGCAGCCGATATGAATGCCCCGGAAATGGCAAGGAAACTGGCATTCGTCACGACCGAACGCACACGTATCGCCAACCTGCGGTGCGAGGACGTCGTGGCTGTCGGCCGCGCCCCTTACACCAATTGGATCGGTCGTATGCAGCCGCAAGACCGGGAGATTGTCATGCGTTCGCTCGCGCAGGTCGGCATGGAGGCGTATGCCGGCCGCACGATGGATAAAATGTCCGACGGCGAATGTCAGCGGGTGATGATCGCCCGCGCGCTGGCGCAGTCCACGCCCGTTATCCTGCTGGACGAGCCCACCTCGTTCCTCGACCTGCCCAACCGCTATGAACTCTGCTTGCTGCTCTCCCGGCTGGCGCACGAAGAGGGCAAGTGCATCCTCTTCTCGACCCACGAACTGGACATCGCCCTGTCGCTCGCCGATGGCATCGCCCTGATCGACCCGCCGCAGCTCCACCACCTACCGACGGCCGAGATGCAACAGAGTGGATTGATTGAAAAATTATTCCGAACGCCAACCCTGCCTGCGAATTATTTCCAGGTACCGTAAGTATTGCTTGTTCCTTTGATTTTATGCGGTATCGTGATTTTCTGCCTGTAGCCTCCCGTCCCGAAGGTGGTCGTAACCTCCTCGACGATGTAGGTGCCGTTCTTGGCCGGGTTACGGTCGTCGATGAGCTCCACCTGGCAAGCCGGATATAACCCGAAATCCCCGAAAAGCGTCACCGAACCGCTGATGCCGTTCAGGTTGTAGCTGCGGAAGTATTCGATGGCCTCCTCGACGAGCTTGTCGGAGTTGATTTTCATGTTCGGCGACATGTAGGGCACGATGGTGTAGGTCGAAAGGTCGGCTTTCGTGCGGGTCTGCGCACCGCTGGCCGTGGTGTTGCCCGTGACCTTGTGTGTCTTTTTGCTGATTTGCGTGGCGTTCACGGTCTGAAACTCCTTGCTGTTGGGGTTGTTCGGATCGTAGTCGGGATTCAGGCGCACCGTCACTTCGAAGAATTTTTCGTCCGAGCCCAACGCCTTGGCCTGTACGGCAAGGAATTTCGGGTCGGTCTTGAGCACTTTCAGATCCGACGAGGCCACGTGCGTGTCGAAGCGGATGCGGAAGGGACCGGACGATGTGTCTTCCGGAAACCGGGGCTGGCTCTTGGCCGATGAATACGGGCGGCCGATGGCGATGGCAGGCATCCGGTCGGGACTGTTCTCGTCGTATTTCAGAAAGCAGTAAATGCGGTAACGGCTCCACGCCGAGAGAATGTCGGCCACGGTGAAATTGTCGGTGATTTTGATTTTCCCGATCTGGATGTCGAACCGCTTGGTCTCGGAGTGCAGCTTGAACCCGGTATCTTTCAGAATGTTGTATTTGCCTTCCATCACGTCGTTCACGCTCGTGCCCGATACCGGCGTCTCGAACTTGGGCGCCTGTTTCAGCTTGAGCTTGTAGGCCATGTTTTCGCATTTCAGCTCGAAGCTGCTCTCGGTGTTATAGCCGGTAATGTATCCGTCGAACATCGTGCGCAACATCCCGTTATACCCCAAGCGGATGCGCACCCGTTGCCCGATTTTGAAGGTCGTGGCGTCCATCGCTGAGTAACTGGAACGTTTCTCGATGACCACGCCGTCCTGCATGACCTCGGTGGTTATCCTGCTGGCATCCTTGCCTTCGAGGGTGGCAGTACCGACGATGGTGGAACGGAAAACGGTCCCTTTGGGAAAGCGGATGGTCGCCGTTCCGATGAGCTTCTTGTAGGTTTCGACGATTTCGACCTCCTGCACCTCCGTGAGTGTGACAGGGTTCTGTATCGCCATCGGGTTCCCCGGGTCAGGATCGCCGACGGTAATCCGGCAGCATAGTATATCGAGCGGTGCTACAGCCATAGGTTGTTCAGTTTTAGTATGGAGGTCGGGTCGATGACGTCGGTGCCGAACCGTACCCATTTGATCCATTTGTTCGTATGTTCGATAGCTTCGTCCACGACCTCCGCATCTTTGGAAATCAGCTCTACCGCCTCGGACGGCTCGACAGCCACACACTGTAAGGTATAGGGTTGAACGTTCCTGTACTCGGCAGGCGGAAGCGAGTAACCTAAAATGATAAGCTGCGAGATTTTCAACTGCCGCAGGATGGTGTTATCGCAGTCGATGACACCTTTGTACCGGACGATTTTTAGGAATTTCGACAGCTCGGCTTCCGGGTACACGTCGGGATATTTGCTGGTTATCCGACCGTTTACGGTAAATTCCAGATCGCCGCCCGAAATAAACTCTTTTCGGGTATAGTCGCGACCCTGCACCGTGGTCAGCACGATGTTGTTTTTCGAGGATAACTGTACCTGCGGCCCCAAATCGACGAAGGTGATCAGCCCGTATTTGCTGTTGGGCTCCACCTTGCCGCTTTCCTTGTCGTAGTAGGTTCCCTCGCCGCTGATTTTCAATTCGATGTAGTCTGCCACCGTGCGGCCCACGATGCTGTCGGTGTAGTTCTTCTTCTCGGCGACAGCCTGCTGTTCCTTGATGAGCTGGTAGTATTGTCCCGATTTGTTGACGATGGCACTCTGCGACTGGGTTTCGAGGTATTTGTCCCGCTCTTTCTGTTCCCAGTATTTGATGTAGCGGGGATAAGAGCGGAGCATGCCGTAGGCCGTCTGGCAGGCGAACTGGATGACGGCACGTTTCAGGATGTCGCTGTTTTTGGAGAAGTAATGCACGGCACCGTCCTGAAACTCCGCGAGTCCCAGACCGATGGCGCGGCGGGCGGCATCGCTGATGTAGCCGCCCAGTCCACCGTGCGAAAGGATGCCCCCGCTCAGAAGCGTCGAAGCACCGATATTGAGCAATCTGCTGCCGAATAGGTTCTTCATGTCGTTGTCTTTTCGTTAATTAACCGTTCCACGAGGCGTCGAAGTCATGCACCACGTCGATCAGCGCCTGCGCCATCTGTTCCTTGAAGTGCTGGATTTCGGCGGTCTGGCCTTCGGGCGATTTCAACAGGTCGATGGTCTCCACGCTCATCAGGTTGGTGATGTTGACGATGACCTGCTTGGGAGCCGCCGAAGACAGACGTCCCGTACCGGAGTAGTTGCCGCCCGCACCGCCGTCGTCATCCCCGGAAACACCCGTGATGCGGTTGGCATTGAACGGGGAGGTGTCGTTCGAGTCCGGCTCGTTGGCGTAGAGCGCAGCCGAGAAGCCGGCCTTGCGGAGAATGTTTTCCGCCGCCTCCGAGGAACCGCCGAACACCTGGCGCAGGGTGCCGGAAAGGTTTACCAACAGGTGGTGCACGCGCTGCCGGCCGGCCAGCATCTCCTGCCGCTCCTTGTCGGTAGCCTGCGCGTTAAGTGCCTTCTGCACCCACAGCCCGTCTTTATTCTGCGTAAAGCCGCCGCGGGTCAGTTCGCCGTAGTCGAATCCCGATTTCTCGATTAGGGCACGGGCGCCCGCCATGCTCTCGATGGCATCGAGGTAGCCTTGCGCCGCCGTGGCGATGTGTTTCACGGTGGTGCTGTTCTGGTAGGCAGCATAGGTGGGCGTATAGGCCGCAGCTACCTCCGGCAGGTCACCGAGAGCGTTGCTGTAGGTAACTTTGCCGTCACGCTCGAACCAGAAAGGTTTGTCCAGTCCGAGTTTCTTTGCGGCTTCGGCCGCCGTCACCGCCTGCTGTCCGTATTTGAGGGCGATGTTCTCGATAAAGGCACGGACCTCCAGCGGATCGGACATCTTGCCGAACTCGGCGTAGGCGGCATTTAGGCGCGACTGGCTGTCACGGCGGGCAATGGCTGTAATAGCCTCCCGACTGTCGTCCTGACGGGCATCTTCCGGACTGTACACGTCGTTAATCGTAATCATTCCTTCCGATGCACCGACAGCGAAACTCCCGGCCATACCGGCCCACCAATTTTTGGTAAAGGCTCCGATTTTGTGCCCGCTGCTCTCCTCGATGGTCTTGCCGGTAGTCAGGTCGTCCACCGCCTTTTTGGTGTCGATGGCTTGCTGGTAGGTTTTGTGCAAGGCGGCATACAAGTCTTCGATAACCGGATAGCGGTATTTCTCGTTGGCGGTAATGTCTTCCAGCACGGCGTCCTTGGCTTTCTTGATCTGCCATGTCTTGTAGGCGACCCAGCCCAACGCTCCAACCAATGCGGCGATACCGGCCGTTGCGGCTACGGCGGTCGTGCCGATAGCGCTCAGGGAACCTGCGGCACCGACCAGACCACCGCCCGTAGCGACCTGCGAGGAGAACAGCGAGGAGAATCCGGCACGGGCGGCGAAGGAACCTGCACCACCTTGCAGCAAAGCACGGCCCATCGCACCCTTACCGCTGACGCCGGCAGCCTGCAAGGCCGTGACAAGGGCCCGTTTGTTGGCGAAAGAGAGGGCTTTGATTCCTCGGGCACTGGTCAGGCCGGTCAGGCCGGAAACCAGCTCGACGATGGAGTTGCCTGCGGCCTGTTTGCCGATAAAGCCGACCGCAACGCCGACATTGGTCAGGGCTCCGGCGAGTTTGAACAGCCGCGTGGCGACAAAGCCCGTGAACAGAAGCGGCTCGATCCAGTAAAAGTTACGGGTCATCCACGAAGCGAAGTTGCCCAGCACGGAAAGCAGACTCATGACGCCCTGCCCGATAGAGGCGAGCCCTCGGGCGAACTCGCGGGAATTGAACTTGGCAAGGAACTCTTTCAGCGTACTCCGGATGACCGGCTCGACGAGTTCGTACCCTTGCATGAAGGATTCCGTGAGCTGGGAGGTCATCTGGTACCACAAACCTTTGGTCGTGTCCTGCTTCACCTGCGCCAGCTCGGAGGAGATGCCCTGCGACGCCCGGTTCTGGGAAGCGAGCGTCCGAAGCTGCCCGTAGTTGCTGACGAACATCATGGCGGCATTGCCTCCGATCTTGCCGAAGATGGTCTGCATGTCGGCCATCGTCGCCCCTTTCTTGTTCAGGTCCTCGAAGATGTCGGCCAACGGGCGCAGCTTTTCCACCTGTTTGCCGTAGATATCCTCCATGCGTGTGAACTTCACACCTAAACGGTCCAATGCCTCCCGTGCCTCTTTGGTGGGCTTGGCGAAGCGGGTGGCCATAGCTCGCAACGCCGTACCGGCCATAGTGCCCTTGATACCCATATTGCCGAGCACGCCGATGGCTGCGGACGCCTCCGTGAAATCGACTCCCGACAGACGCAGGTAACCGGCAGCCATCTTGAAGGACTCGGCCATCTCGATGATGTTCACGTTGGAACGCGAGACGGTAGAGGCCAGGATGTCAGCCACCGAGCCCATGCTGGTGTTCTTGATGTTGTAGCCGGTCTGGATGTTGGTGGCGAGGTCGGCAATCTGCGAGATGTCGTTGTCCCCGATAAGCGCAAGGTTCGTAATCGGACGGATCGATTCGTTGATGGTCTCGATACCCATACCGGCCATGCTGAGGAATTTCACCGCACCCGCCACCTCGATGGCCGTGAACTTGGTCTCGACACCGATGCGGCGCACGTACCGGGCCATCCGGTCGAAACGCCCCTCGAAGGTCGCCAGATCGGAATCGGCAACCCGGAGAATCGAGTGTGCCGACTGCATAATGTTGGAATACTCGACGGCTTCCGTGAACTGCGTGCGCAGGAAATTATAGGCCATATAGGCGTTGAGCATGCCGGCCATCGGGAGGTTCCGCCACGACGGAGCTTTGGAATACTGGATACGGTTGATAGCCGCACGCCGTTTGCTGCCATACACGGAATCCTCGAAAGCTGCCTGACGACGCATGGAGGTCACCGCACGGGCTGCGTTGCGCCGCCGCAGGGTTTCCTCTGCCTGACGGCGTCGCTTCTCCGCATTGAGTTCCTCACGGCGGGTTCGCTCGGCAATTTTGCGCAACTCCCGGTCGGCACGCGCACGTTCGCTTTCACGTAAGCGTGCGGCGCGCTCTGCTGCACGGATCTCCGACATCTGGCGGAAGGTATCTACTTGCAAGGCTGCTTTCTCACGGGCCTGCTGCATGCGCTGGCGGTTCATGGCCTCGTCCGCATAGAGACGTTTGTTCAATCCCGCCTGCTCTTTATCGGAAAGTACGGCCGCTGCGACCGGGGCATACGGAGGCCGCACGATGGGACCGACAGGGACAGAGGTGGCGGGCGCTGCCGTATTCAGGTGCAGCGTCATGGTGGCAGCACCCCGAATGTTACCCAAAAGCGAGAGAATCTCCTGCAAGCGTACACGGGCTGTGTCGGTCCTGATGTTTACCTCACGCCCTTTCTCTAAATGAGCGAGAGCCGAGTTGATCTTGCCGATGGAACGGGTAACCGTTCGCTGGGTGTCCATGACACTCTTGACTGCCGAAGCGGCATTCCGTTTCGCTTCGGCCTGCTGTTCGTCCAATTTTTTCTTGCCGACCAGCTTGCCCATCTGGTTACGGAGCGCACGGCCGTCGATTTTCTCACCGGGATTGATGGTCAGCTTGATGCCCTGCGCCAGCTCTTTGATTTCGGTCAGCAGGTTCTTGACACCTTCCAGCCGCTTCTCCGTCTCGCCGGTCCGGATTTCCAGATCGAAGTTGAAATCCCTTTTTTTGCCGTTCTTCCCCCGGAAGGTCTTTTCCACGGCCTGCATCATCTCGTTGATGTTGGTCACGACCGGCGCAAAACTTATCCGGCCCTTGCTCAGCTTCTCGACGGCATTGGCAAAGGCGGTGACCTGCTCGGTTCCTTCCGTGGCATTGACCTTTATATCGTAATAGACTTCGTAATTCTGCGTTTGAGCCATGAATAGCGTGTTTACATCCGTTGAAAGAATAGCCCTTTTCAGGTGCCGGGGACTGAAAAGGAAAGCCCCGCAGTCACAAGGGCTGCGAGGCTTCGGGAAGCGCGGATCAGGGAGACGGCGGTTGCAGGGTCAGACGGGAGACGAGCACCTGCTGGTGAAGCCACAACGCCTCCTCGGAAAGCATGGCGAACTCCTCGTCCGTGATGCTGTCGAGATGGACACCCGGGAAGTAGTGGCGGATATAGATCAGCCGCTGACGAATCCGCTGGTCGTCACGTACCGCCCAGGTGTCTATCAGTTTACCAGCAGGCTCTGACGGGTGGTGATGATCTCCGAAAGCTGCGACATCAGACCGAAGAGGAACAGCGATTCGTTATCCACTAATTCCTTGTCACCGTCGAGGAAGCAGTCGCGGGCGAGCTGACGCATGGCATTCACCTCGTCCTTCTTCGATGCCGCCATGAACTTCGAGAACTGCGGGAAAGTCGGCTCACCCATGTAGGCGACGTAGAACTCCTTCTCGCCGCAATCCGTATCGCCGAACACAACCATCGGATAGACCTTGCGGACTTTCTTCTCGGCCTTCAGCGCGGCCGCTTTCTCCTTAATCTGAGCTTCCTGCTCCAGCGTAAGATTCTTATCTTCCATTTCTGCGTGATATTTGGTTACAAAAAGGAATAGTCGATTTTTGCCAAAGATGGTTAAAATGCAAGAGGTATATAATGCATAAGTCCAATTCTGTTACATTGAAAGCAGAGTTATACCCCTATTTTATTACAAAAACAACAACCTTTTGCTCCTATTTTGTGCTTTTATGATTATCTTTGCACACATAAACACTTGAAGATATGTTTGAAAGAAACGCCTTAATAGAATTAAGACAGTGGGCTGCTCGGCCCGGTCACAAGCCAATGGTACTCAGAGGTGCCCGTCAGGTTGGAAAAACTACGCTCGTAGATCAGTTTGCCGCAGAATACGATGTATATCTGAAACTCAATCTTGAAAAAAATACGGATAGACAATTGTTCGAATCAGGAATGTCTATGGATGAGTTGATAACAACCATTTATCTGCTCAATAATCAAGAGCGGAAGGCAGCTCCAACACTCCTCTTTATCGATGAAATTCAGAACTCACCACAAGCAGTTGCTATGCTGCGTTACTTTTACGAAGAAGTTTCCGGTATTGATGTTATTGCAGCGGGGTCCTTGCTGGAAAATCTCATTGACAAGCACATCACATTTCCTGTAGGACGAGTTGAATATATGGCTGTTCGTCCTTGTTCTTTCAATGAATTTCTCGGAGCTATTGGAGAAAACGGCTTGAAAACGGCACAACAATGCGCTGCTGTACCAGCCCCTCTCCACGATAAGGTGATGCGCCTATTCAATACCTATACTTTGATTGGTGGAATGCCTGAAGTGGTAAACAACTATACAGAACATCAGGATATAATTTCATTGAAGTATATTTATGAAACATTGCTGACCGGATACCGAGACGACGTTGAAAAATATTCTGCAACAGAGACCATGAGAAACGTTATCCGCCATATTCTAAATGCAGGCTGGATATACGCAGCACAGCGTATTACATTTGAAAAATTCGGGAACTCGCTATACCGCTCTCGCGAAATGAGCGAAGCATTCAGAACGCTGGAAAAAACGATGTTACTCGAATTGGTTTATCCCATGACCTCGGTCGTAGTTCCTTTGGCTCCGGAGCCGAAACGCTCCCCGAAATTGCTATGGCTGGATACCGGATTAGTCAATTATGCCGGAGGAATTCAAAAAGAATTGGTGAATATACCAGATATAAGCGATGCTTGGACGGGACACATCGCAGAGCAAATCATCGGACAGGAATTATTGAGTACTGATAATATGTTTTCCCATAAACGCTATTTTTGGGTAAACGGGACGGGATCGGAAGCCGAGATCGATTTTGTAATACAGTACGATGGAAAGATTATTCCTATCGAAGTAAAATCCGGACACAACTCACGTCTACGGTCGTTGCACCAATTCATGGAAAAAGCACCGCACGACATGGCAGTACGATTCTGGGGAAATCCATTTTCTATTGACGAAGTTATTACACCGAAAGGTAAACGGTTTCGGCTTTTTAATCTTCCGTACTATTACGCTGGGCAGATAAATGAAGTTTTACAAAAAAATATATGATATGAAAACATTGCAAGAATATTACGCAATAATAGACAGTAGTGAATTTGATGGGTTGACAGACGAATCTGTCATCGGATTGTTACCAAAATTATCCCCAGATGATGCGGATTTCAAAAACACTGTTTTGGAAAATACCGCTTTTCTGATCCGTAAATCATTGAATATTCAAGAAGATCCAGAAAATAGGACAGTAAGAGGCTTGTCATGGAGATATCAAGGCAAAAATGTAGATGAACAGGGAAATGAAACAAATTTCTATGTTCCGGATGTGATGGCATTGACTCAGCAGGATTATGAGTATTTTGAGCAGCGTTTCATGACGTGTTCAGGATTGTTTCCTAAGACCGAGTATGGATTACTTGTCTATTTCGGCCAAAAAACGCCATACTCGAAACGTAACGAATTTAAGAAAGAGTTGGCTGATAAATTAATGGCACTGGCTCGAATCTATTGGGGCAAGGCTTTGCAGGGAGGCGAACGAAATTACAATTTCCAGACTTACTTTCCTATATTGCGGACTGCTTTTGCTATTTATCAGGGAGCCAAACTCACAACTGATAGAGATACCGTGTGCCAAGAAATTATACAGCATCATGCTGATTGGGATATCACGCGTAAAGATACATTACGGGGTATCCTTGATTTTACAAGTTTAATGGCTGAATATTTTCCGGTTTTTAAGACTAAAATTGATTTTGAAAATATCATAACCAAAAATTTAACGGCTGCACGGGAAATCGAAAAGTCATATACATGGGGAGCGATATATATAGTAGATAGCTGTATAGGAATTCGCCAGAAATTGAATGCGGATTCCAAAGACTTATTAAGATATAAAGCTAAATTATTTGAAAAAATGGTATCCGAGCGTTCGGAGAGTTTCGTCCGGTTACAATTCATTGAAACGGCTTTACGCATATATCAAAGTTTGGATGATACTGCAAAAATAGAAGAATTGGAAGCAGCTTATACGGCTACACGAGCAACGATTGAGATGGATCATGAAAAACTCTTTGAATATCCGGATGAGTATGTTCAACAAAGGACTCGCATAATACAAGAATTAGTTCAGGAGGCCGATGATGTGACCATAACAACCAATATCGCAACTAATGTTTGGTTCAGTAGTATTGAGGATATCCGGCAAATGGCAAACAATATTGAACAACAAAGCCTGCTTGCGACAATGGCTACCACCAAAATACTGGATAAATACGGTAATACGATAGATAATTGTACCTCTGAAGAAGAAATACAGGAGATGCACTTTTGGGAGAGTTTTGGTTTCTCCTTTCAAGTCGGTGTTGCATCATTACATGAATACATCATTGAAGCCTACAAAGCTGGAAAATTTACCTATGCGAACCTATTATCTTATTTAGAGTCTACATGGTACAATGAACCGATAATTCACACATACCATGGAAAAGATTTTGAACTCCGTATTTTGGATGTACTGAAACCAGGGTTGAAAAAATGCTTTGAGGAACTGGATTACGCTTTTAGAGACTTAGAAAACAATCATTATGATTATGTGATTGTTGTAGACACTCTTACGCTTAAAATAGAAACAATTCTACGATTTATGTGTGAAAAATTAGGCATTGCTACATTCAAGACAAGGAATAAGGGAGGTGAAAAGCTTGTTATGGAAAAACTATTGGATGACATGTTGAGTGACTTGCAGGATACCCCGCAAATACCGACAGGATTCAGTGAAGCGGATCGTTTAATGCTTAAATATACACTTACACCTAAAGGTCATAACCTTCGGAACAGAGTCGCTCATGGACTTATGGATCTGTGGGAGTATTCATTTGCCGATGTCGTTATTTTATTGTACTTGATTATCAAATTAAGCACATACAAATTTACTTCTAATATAAACTAACATACAACTTGAAAATAGCCAGGAATAGTCCTGGCTATTTCCCATTTCTATAATAGTCTCTTATTTGTTCTTCCAATACATTACGAGCAATAGCTCCAACCGTCCCGTCGGCACAGGCAGAATCATCCACAACAGTACATCTTCTTGTCGAGGAGTTGAACAAATACATATAACTGTCAGCACAAAAGCCATCATTTAACAATCAACTTATTATCAATAAATTTGCATCATTATCATGGCTTGTGATAATGATGCAATGTTTTTGAAATGAAGATCTTCGGAAGAAATGATGTCGTACAAACGTACCGCACTTTTGAAAATTTGTGGTGAGTTTGTACAGCTCCCAGATAAAAATGAAACATAGTCATTATTTTAATAAAATGGTTGAAATCGAAAAATATCGCCGCTGTATGCAGGAATTTTACACACAGCGACGATATGATTAGATTTTTACCAATTTACCTTCGATGCCGCAGCGTTCCAGCACTGCGGTATTTTCTTTGTCGAAAGCAATCAGGCAGGACGGAGCGCCTGCCGTGCCTCCCGGCTCACCCGTAACGTGATAGAAACTCAGCCGTCCTTTTATAAACAAGATGGAATCCGCATTCGGGAATACCAGCTCGTGGAATAACCTTGTGTCTGTTCGCGCAAAAGTCAAAGCAATGACATTGCGGTGTTCCACGCAACGCCTGATAAACTGTACGATGAGTGCCGTGTCATACGGAGGGTTGCAGAACACACGCCCGAACCATTGCTGTTTGAGCCCGTCATCTTCGATGGTATAATGGTGAGCCGCTGTATTCCACGGTCGGTTCACGGGAGCGCAGGGGTCCAAATCGAACGGCCCCAACCGCCGCAGAATATATGGCGGTGTGAGCCATTCGTTTTTCCCTGTCGAGGATTTTCCTTCAAAGGTTACATCCATAGCTTCCCCTAAATGGTATCCCCGTCCCCGATCTGAATATCGAAGGGATTGAGGTCGAACTCGTGCGTGATGTTGGTGTCGTCCTGCTGGCTCTCCATGCCGTCCTCGCTGAAGATACAGCCTTTCAGCGTGACGGTGGTGGTCGTCCAGTCGTCGCTGGCCATCGGGTTGGCAAACGAGATGATCAGGTCGAACTCTCCGATGTCCATCAGACTGCCGTAGGTCGAGCGCAGGGTCTGCTGCGTGGCATAGTCCATCGTGATGCTCGCCGTGTAGGAGATGTTTCCAAAACCACGGCTGACGGGTTTTCCGCCCAGACCGTAGTTGGGCTCGATTTTGCGTTTCTTGCTCCATTTGATACCCGAAACGCCTTCGAGCACGGTGGAGCCTTCCTCGATTCCCAGAGCCGTACTGGCTAAGGTAATCATAGACCAGGAATATGCGACGTTGTTTATGATTGCCATGTTTATATCTATTTAGCGGTTAGTGACAAGCCTTCCTCGACATAGATTTTCACGGCCACGCCGACGGGTACGATGACATAACTGATGCGCAGCGTATCGTCCACCAGTACGTTCTGGTTGGGGTCGATGGTCACGGCATAGCCGCTGATCTCCTGCGCGGCCTGCATCTTGGCCAGTATATCACCTATCAGGGTCTTGAAGGCCGTAATCTTTGAGGGTGCGAGAAAGCCCGTTGCCGGGTTCACCATCAGAGGGCTGTGCAGATACGGCAGCAAGGCTTCGCGCACGGCACGGCGGCTCTTGTTGATGGTGCGGTTGCGGGCGATGGTGCGGTAATCTCCGTTGGAGCAGGTCTGGTCTTTGGAGATGTAGATGCCGTTCTCCCGACCCGAATACTTGATGGGGAAAATGTATCCCTTGTCATCCAGTTCGTCCAGCAACACCGGCGAGAGGGATTCGTACAGGTTGGTCGATACGAACTCGTCCTCGGCATCGAGTGTGAGGTCTCCGAAGCCGAGCTCGATCTGCTGGAAGTCATCGGCAAAGAGGTTGAACTGACGTACCCAGGCGATGGACTCGTGAACGCTCGCCTTGGCAAGGGCACCCATGACAGCACCCAGAAAACCGACCGGGGTATGGTTCGGGTTGCGGTACTGGATCATCGCGTTCTGGTCGTTTCGTGCCTGGCCGAAGATGACGCTTGTACGGGACGATTCGCAGATAGCCGACGGGATGCGGTTCAGGTCGATGACCTTCGCCTCTTCCGTGTCTCCGCCCGTGTTGGCAGGGTTGGCACACAGCACCACTGACAGGGGCTGGTTCAGCTCGGCCAAAGCCACCGCCTTGTCGTTGATGCCTTTGACGAGGTTCAGGTTGTATTTCTCCTGCTCGCCGTTGAGTTTCCACAGCGGCTGTTCTGTCCAGATACCCACCTGCGAGATGAGCCCGTCAGCGGCACGTTGCATCACGTCAAGGGCGTCCCAGTTCTCGGAGCAATCCGCGAACATGACGTACAGCCGGCCCGGTCCGTCAATGTTGCCGCTCATGCGGAAGAACTCTCGGATGTGATAGGCCGGAATGCCGAACAGGAAGTTTTCGTTCGTCTCTTCGTCAAGATCGCACGCGACACGCTCCTTGATGCCGAAGTCCTGCACGGAGGATTTGCGGCTGGTGATGCAGATGACATCACCCAGTGCCACGTTCGCCTCGTTGCTTTTCCCGTAGCCGGCGGTAAAAAGGTCGGGCTGCCCCGATACGTCGAACAGCAGGCCCGTGATTTTCTCGTTGCTTGCGGATGCGGCATACGGTAGATTGCCGTCCACATCCTTGATGATTACATTGCCTAATGCCATATCGCCTGCGTGTTATGATTTGTAATAGGGATTCTTGTAGAGGATGGCCTTGCCCCGGATGGCCGGAGCGGTCTGCGGCGTGTACATGCTGCCGTCGGCATCGATGTAGAGTTCCTTGTAGTCAGGGAACTTTCCGAGGATGGCCAACGCCGCAGCAGGAATCTCGGCCGCCGCTTTGGGTGCCTGTTCTTTCTTCGGGGATTTCTCGGTCGCCGTATTTTTCTCTTCGGTCGCTGCCGTAGGTACTGCTACTGCCGCATCCGGCTGGGCGGTATCTGTTTCGGGAATGGTCGTTTGAGTCTTTGCCATAGATATTTCGGTATGAAAAAGGGGGATGGAGTATGGTGTCCATCCCCCGCACGTTGATATTCGGTGATTCGGTAAAGGGTTATGCCGTTTTGGTGTAGGCCGTATGGACGACGATCTCGGCAGGCTTGACGATGTTCACGTCCATCTTCATGCGCATCTGGAAGAAGAAGAGCTCCGAGTTGGATTGCAGGCGGTCCACCTTCAGGACCTCGGCGTCGTTGGCGTAATCTACGCCCATCCACAGGTTGGAGTCCATGCCCGACGTGAAGTTGCCCATGACGATGGTATGCTCCGGCACGCCCGTAATCGGGATGATACGCTTGCCCTTGAAGCGGTAGCGGTTCACCTCGCTGTTTTCGGAGTATTTCACCATCTTGTCGGTGATATACTGGTCATAGGCGTCCCACGCTTCCCAGCCCATGACGATGCTCAGGCCAGAGCGCTTGCGGATTTGTTTGGGGCATTTCCGCCACATCGAGTAGAGGGCCGCCTCGACCGCAGCGCCGTCCTTGAGCTCGGTCGTACCGGAGACGATGCACTGGCCGCCTGCAATGGTCTGGGCATCGGTGGCGTTCACGTTGTCGATGATACGCTTGATTACCCCGTCGAAGTATTTCTCCTTACCGGCTCCGATCTGCACGGCACCGGCGGGGGCCGTGATGCCTGCGGCGGCCGCACCGCCCTTGGCCGAAGTCCAGATGGCATTGCCGATGAACTCGTTTTTCTTGTCCATCAGAAGGCGCAGCATCGTGGCCTGCAACTTGGGGTCGAGCTCGCGGAAGACGAGGTTGCCCGTCGGCTGTGCGAATTTCCAGTACGCCTCGAAATCGCGCGGATTGAATTCGAGGTAAATCATGAACTCGGCGGGTTCGAGGTGGCGTTCCGTGAACTGGTATTCGTTCTCGCCGTTCTCACCTTTGGCCCCGTGCGAACTCTGGGGCGTGGGTACGTTGTCCTGAATGATGTCTCCCAGCCGGATGGCGGGAAGGGTGTACTTGTGCTGGATGCCGGACTTGATGTGGATTAGCCCCTCACGGAAGGTGTCGTTGCCCTGCGCCGTGTAAGTGAGCAGGTCTTCCAATACCTCTCCGGCATAGCCGTTCTGTAAGAAAGTTACTGTATCTGCCATTGTGTTAGTGATTTTCTGGGTTAGAATCTCGGCCGCGAACAGGGAGCATCGACTCAAAGCGGTAAACCACTTCCGGCAAATCAGTTTATGTGTATCGAGGTGGCGGGATGGTACGTCTCCCGCCGGACGGGGCTATTGCAGTTTCTTGAAGGCGAAGTCTTTGCCTACTACGGCTTCGACCTGCTCGGCCATCTTCTGACCGGCACTCTTCAGAGCGTCGGCGGCCGCTTGGGCGTTGCCGGGGTCGGTGGCGATCTGCTCGCTGATTTTCTCGCGGGCGGGAATCGAACCGATGGTGTCCTGCACCAACTGGAAGTTCGTGGCAGCCATCTCTTTCCAGCCGGTCACCGCGTCCGCCTCGATCTTGCCTTCGTCCACGGCTTTCTGCAAGAAGCTCTGGATGGCACTCGCTTTGGCGTCGGCCTCTTTCTGCTCATAGACCTGCAACCGGGCGGTTGCGCTGTCGAGGTCTTTCTGGAGGTTGCCTATGGTGGCGTCCTTGCCGGCAATCACGGTCTTGGCATCGCTCAAGGCTTTGTTCGCCTCGGCCAGCCTGGCTTCCACACCGGTCAGCTCCGAAATGCGGGAGAGCACGTCCTTGACCTCGTTCTTCTCCTGCATGCCGAGTGAGGCGACCACCGCGCTGTATTCCGGGGATAATGTTTTCTCTTCGTTCATGGATCTGTGATTAAGTTTCGTATTAAGAATAGTGGTTTTCTCGTCCGACGGGTGATTTTCCTCTTCGGGTGGTGTGATGCGGTTCATGACCGCCTGTATGGCCGCCGCGTCCGTGATACCCGACAGGTCGGCCCGCACTTTGTCCCGGAGCTGCTTGCTGGTCCTCAGCACATGGCTTTCGGGGATGATACCCGCCTTTACGGCTGCCGCAGCATCGAAGAATGTCCCGTCCTGCCCGGCAGCCCCGTCCATGATGGCCCGGACCTTTTCACGGCTCAACCCGAACCGCTTGCGGTAGATGGTCTCGATCTGCGCCGTGAAGGCTTTGACCAGATCGGATTGCTCCCCGTCGTCCTCGTCAGGCAGGAACGGGTTGTGAATCATCAGTATCCCGTAATCCCGCATGAACGACTTGTCCCCGGCGGCCCAGATGACGGAGCCCATCGAGGCGGCCATGCCTTCAATGACGCATTCGGTAGGCACCGAGGCGTTCTGGATGGCGGCATAGACCGTCATGCCGTGCAGGACCGAACCGCCCTCCGAGTTGATGAGCACCCGGATAAGGGAGGGACGCACGATGTTCTCCAAAAAGTCGAACGCCTCGCTGAAACGTCCGGCACTCTCTTCCGTGATGCGGCCGAAAAAGCGGATAGAAGCCGGACGCCCTGCGCCCGACTGACAGACAATATGTTCAAAAGTTTCCGTGTTCATCTTTTCCTTTGGGTAAGAATAGCTTCGCTTGCGTGAAATGGTTTATAATCCGCTTTCGGGGCCATTCGGGACATCCTCGGCAGGCTTTTCCTCTTCGGGTTCTTTTTCATCCTCCTCCGGCAGGTCCGGCACATCGACCGACGGCTCGAATCCCGTAACCTGTTCGTAAACCGGTTCGGCATGGTGCCCGTGTCCTGCCGTGTCGTGCTGCGGCGCATCGGCATGTTGCGTGAAGGGCGGCATGACCAGATAGCGTTCGACCCAGTTCCGGTATTTCCAGGCGGAGGATTCCCGGAACCAGACCTCGTAATCCACCCAGTACGCCTGCAACATGTTGGTCGTCATAGGCATGTCGAAGTAAAGGAGATTGCAGCGCTCCGTGAGTGCCGGTTCATGGCTTTTGGCATCCTGAATGGCGACGTTCAACCGCTGGAAAACGATGAACGGGTCGCATTCCCGCTCCGGGTCGGTATGGTTGAGCGTATTGAGGATGAAGCGGATGCGCATGGTGGCGCGGCCCTCGCCGATACGTTGCTGCTGCACGAGGTAACGCACGTTCACGAAGCGGATGAAGATGGCCGGAAAGGCGATTTCCATTTCCAGATTCTCGCTACGCACGATGCGGGAGAACTGCCCCGTGTCGATCATGATGGTCTTGAAAAACGGCGGACTTTGCGGCTCTTCCGGATGCTCCCGCAGCGTGAGGATGGCACGGCGGACCGCCTGATACATGTTCACGAACGGATTCTCCGACACCTGCTCGGGCACGGCTACCGCAGGTTGTTCCGCTTTCGGGGCGGAACCGTTTACGGGTGGATTATATGGCTTCTTGTCTCTGATCATGGGTTCGGAAAGGGAAATCCCCGGAACAGGATGGGGATAAACAGTTGGTTGACGGTATGGTTCAGTTTCGGGCTGATGCCGATAAACTGCCGGTGTTCAGGCCGACGGCTGCTATATTGGTTGACCGTGTAGAGCCCTAACGCCGGATCGGTATTATGGACGGCGGCGTAGCTCTTGGAAGCACCGCGTTTTCCCGGCTGGTTGAAATTGCTCGCCTTGGTCCGGATGGCATAACGGGCTCCACGTCGGAAAATCTTCTTCCGCTCACCGTAGCCGCGCTGGGTGATATTGGTATGGTCCATACGGTCGGCTTCCCCGGTGATGGAGCGCGACAAGGTTCCGGTGTCGTTCATCACGGGATGGGTGAAGCGTCGGCCCCAGCGGGATTTGCGTTCCGGCCACGGCTTGCCGCTGCCGTAAAAGCCGCCTTCGGCGAAGCTGGTACGGAACCGACTTATGGAGTATTCGCCGGCCATTGTCACGAAGTCGTGGGTATTGAACTCCATCTTGTTAGGCAAATACCGGCCGTTGCCTTTGGGCGCCCACTGCTCGCAGAATTGTTCGAGGGTGATTCTCATGGCTTACGGGTTGGTGTCGGTTGGTTTTACGCCACGGGGATGACCGTAGCGTTTGTAGTATTCCTCGTCCGACATGATGCCCCGGTCGGACGAGCTTCCGCCGACTGCCACACCGCCTCCGCCACCCATGCCGGGTATCACATTGAGCTGCTTGCCCACGACGATACCGAACTCTTTCTCGATTTCATCCGCCGCCACCTCGTACTTGTCCGTGATGAGCGAGTAGAGCTTGATGCGATCCTCGTTGTTCATGTCAATGCGGTTGGAATACTTGAATTCCAGTCCGGCGGGGATATAGCCCATTGCCACGAGCCGGGGGATGATCTGCTCGTTCATCACGTTCTCGATATAGCGGCGGTACACCTCGATGCGGTCGCGGAAGATGTCCTGATGCGCCTTGGTGGAACCGACATACGACTGCATGCCTCCGGCCATCGATTCGGAACCGAGGATAAGGTTCGAGACCTCCTTGTTGGCGAACTGGATCAGTCCGGTATATATCTTCTCGCTGTTGGACATGGTGAAGGTCTTGATGTCCACCTCGTCTTCCAGTCCTGTTACGATAACTTTGTTCTGGGCGGCATTGGAGATGTCCTGCGCCAGACGCTTGCGATCCATGTTGTTTTCGCTGACGGTCTTTCCGTGGATGATGGGCTGGCCGTAGGTATGGCTGAAATTGACGTAGTTGGCGACCGTGAACTTTTTGGCGAGAATCAGCGGCGTCGTGGCCGAGAAAAGCCCCAGGTCTCCCGTCTTGATGAGCACATAACGTTTCCGGTAGGCGACCGAGCGGATGTCCCAGTGCGGCAGCCACAAACCCTGCCGCTTGACGACGATGCCCTGTTCGGGCAGGACGTTGCGGCGTTCGATGCTGTTCACCTCTTTCAGCCGCCCCGTGTCAGGGTCGATAGCAGGCATGATTTCCAGTAGCGTATAGCCGTAGAGCTTGGCCTCGATGATGCCTCGGATGATTTTGTCGAACTGCGAGCCCTGTATCTTCTGGCTCTCCTTCACATCCTTGACGTATTTGCCCTTGTCGTTCAGGCGGGCGAGCATATAGCGGTCGCCAAGTATCTGGCTTTCGAGCGTCTCGATGACCGCACGGATGTGCGCATCCTGTTGCAGGCACGCATCGTACAGGTCGATCAGACGCGCCCGGTCGTCGAGGATGGTTCCCAGCAGCATGTTCGAGCGCACCGAACGGTAGCGGTTGTGCCGTTCGATTTCCCGCACGTATTCCTGAATCGTTTTTTTCGACGTATGGAATATGCTTTCGAGCAATTCGCGGTTGAATGTTCCTTCTTCCTGCATTTTTTTCGGGTTTCAAAAAGAATAGTTCGAACCCGAAAAAATGGGTTATCCGACCTCCTCGGACCATACGAACAAATCGGCTCCAATATGTTCGGTTTACCATACAAAATAGGAGGACGGTTACTTATAGATTTTTGACCCGTTTTTGCGTCTGAAATGCGATTGTAAATACCTATAAATGAATTATTAACGATAAAATTTATCGGCAAATTTATAGTCAAAATCGAGCCGAAAAGTATATATTTGCCTGCAAAATTCAATATTTTGAGAAAATGAGAACAATAGAAAATCATCAAGGGTTCAGACTTCGGTTCGGCGAGTTTCCGGATTTGCTGTTCGTCGCCACTGATACCCGGACTTATTTTGACATGACACACTTCCTGCAATCCATGAAGCTGGACCCGGAAGAAAAGATCGCTGAATTTACCGCAGGATTCGCCTTGTGGATAGACCATCTGGGCAAGATGTACGGCATACCGCCGGACGAACGCTTTGCCGTCGATGCCGCCACGGGGCACTCACTGGCGGAAGAGTCTTTCGCCCTGCCGTTCCTCTGCTGTGCCGACCCGGTGTTCGGCGTGTACCTGCTGGACAGCATGTCGCAGATGCTGCTGACTGGAATCGTGTGTTCCGACTCCTACATCCTCATGCAGGCGCAGCAGCGGTTTACCCATGAAGAACTGGTTTCCTCCCCAAACACCGATGAGCTATGAAAACGAAAGGGCCATTTTTACCGTCGAAGCAGTTGCTGGTCTTCAACGGAGCGTATGTACTTATCGCCGTGGTGCGCTCGCTGCACAGCGCGGCGGATTTTTCAGGCATCAACCTCCAAAGCATATCGTTCTCCTGCACAGGAAAGTATGTGGCTACCGGCGGCTTCTATTTCCGGCACGCGCACCCCGATGTGCAGATCGACCTGTCGGACCTCGACAACCTGACATTGCAGGAGTACGACCGCCTTTGCGGAGTGGAACGCCGCTATTTCACGGTGCGTGAGATGGCCCATAAACGGCAGGCGTATGACCAGCGGCGCAAGGAGTTCCGTAAGTTCTGCAAACAACGTGATTTAGAAGAAAAAGAATGAAAAATAATACAAGATGAAAAGCAATGCGATACTATGTGAAGAGTACCCGGTCAGGGTGCTGTTCAACGATGACAAGACCTTGGCATGGGTAAATCTCCATGACCTCTGCAAAGTATTGGGGCGCGAGGAGATGCTGACCGACAAGGCGGCTATCCGCCAGTTGCCCTCCAGTATTCAGATTCCGTTCCGCAAGAAAGGACGCGAGATGTGGGCCATCAGCCCTTACGACGTCTATAAGCTGATCCGACCCATGCGACGTGAAAACTCCATCGCGGCAAAGAAGTGCGCCGCAGTGGAGACCTGGCTGAACGAACTTTTAGAAGACGCGGCCATACAGTCTGCCAAAGCGACGCAACCCGCACGGCAGGAAGACGTGGTGTTCAGCTATCAGGACCATCCGATCTCTTTCCGCGCGGCCAACAACAAGATGATGATAAACGCCACACAGATGGCACGCAGCTTCGGCGTGTTGCCGGCAGAGATTCTGCGCAAGGCGGATTTCGTCCGCTATCGTCAGCATCTGGTCGAGAAGGGCATCTCGGAAAGCCTCGACAGCCAGATTTTCACCACGCGCGGCCGTAACAACGGGGCGACATGGATTGACGAAGAGCTGGCGATGGAGTTCGCCCGGCAGTTGTCGCCGGAGTTCTCGCAGTGGTGTAACACGAAAATCAACGAACTGATGACACGGGGCTATGCCACGTTGGAACCCCGACCCGAAAGCGGTACGAGCACTACCGAGAATCTGCCCGTGCCGCAAAGCCTCGACGAGGCGCAGCAGTTAATTGTCGCCCAACGCCACGAAATACACTTGCAACAGGAACGTATCGACGCCGATTCCTACAAGGTGGAGTTTTATGACAACCTGATAGAGGGACGGGATTACTATTCGACGACATGGCTCGCGCAGGAGCTCAACACGACACCCCGGCAGTTGCACCAGTTCCTTGCCGAGAAAGGCATCTGCAAGTTCTCGAAAAACCAGTGGGTGGCTTTCTTGCCGTACCGAAGCTGGCAGATTGATATGCCGTATTACTGGAACAACCTGCGCACCGGCAAGTGCTACGCGGCAGGGACACGGAAGCGGTGGAGCAAGATCGGCCGTGACCAGATTCTCGAACTCTGGAACAGGGAGCCGCCTAAACGTCCCGAGCTGCCGTCCGGACGCCGCAGGGTGGAGAATCCGTACAGTCATCTGACGGAAGGCGTGGATTACTTCACGCCCACGCAACTCGCCCGCGCAATCGGCATTTCGGCCAGCCGCATGAGTAAGTTTCTGGAAGATAGCGGCATTTGTCAGTTCGTGAAAAGGCAATGGGCCGTCCTGCCGGAATATCGGGAGTGGCAAATCGACGTGCCGTACTACTGGACGAATCCCAAAACCCAGAAACGATGGGCGTTCGGCACCCGTAAGCGGTGGTCATTACTCGGTCGGGAAAAAATCATCGAATTGTGGAACAGAAGGAATGCCGGACAACAACCGGAAGAGACAGTATGAGCAAGGAACTGACCGAAAAGATTTCAAAAGCGACGGGACGCTATCCCGTGAGCTGCGACTGTCCCCGTTGTCGGAGACAATGCCTGACACCCTGTCTGGGCACGCCGGAGGACATCTGGCGACTAATAGAGGCCGGATACGAGGAAAGACTGCGGATTACATTCTGGGCTGTCGGTATGCTGGTCGGAGCCATCCCGTTCCCGATACTGATGGTACAGGCTCTCCAGACGGAGCGCGGCTGCATATTCTGGAAAAACGGGCTGTGCGAACTGCATGACCTGAAACTCAAACCGACGGAAGGACGCCTGTCGTATCATATCCTCACGGAAGAGAGTATCTGTTTTAGCAAATCACTGGGTTGGAACGTGGCAAAAGAGTGGATCGACGTGGAGAACATCCCGCTCATTACCCGAATCCTGCAACGCATGGCAAAATGAAAACCGCATGAAACACAAAGGGAAAAGCAACAGTTCATTCCGGCACCCGAAACAGGTGCTGCTGTTCGGCCACACGCGCATACTGGTCGCCGTCTTCAAGTCGATGCAGTCGTGTGCCGAAATCACCGGAACATCCGTCAAGACGGTCAGCCGGGCCTGCAAAGGCGAATATGCGCAGGCGGCGGGATTCTATTTCCGACGGCTACACCCGGACGTGGAGATTGAAATGGCAGACCTCGATACGCTCCCTCTGGAGGAGTATGACCGGCTTTGCGGCGAGGTGCGCCGCTATCTGCCCAAAGAAACGGTAAAGGCTTTCAGGGAGAAGTTCGAGCAAACCTACGGGCATAAAAAAAGCCCTGATGGAGGCTGACCGACACCTATTTCCGGTTCTATAAATACAGAAAAGTAAGATGCAGTAATATATTATATATACTATACTATACTACTATCTTACTTTTCTTTTTTTATCTACTAAAAGAAAAACATAGCGAACCCCTTTAGGGGTGAGCATTAAAGGGTATAAATAAACACTGGAGCGTAGCGGAAGTGCTTTATTTATACCCTCTACCTTGCTTCTTCTTTAGAAGAAGATAGAGAATACCGATACAAAAATTTCAAAGCGGGATTTACTTCTCCAGCAACAAGGTGACGGATAGCGGATGATTAGAAAATGACTATCCCTTTAACGGATGGCGGGACAGTTGTTCCTTCCGTTTCTCCTGTAACCGTAAGGCAAGTTCTTTTATGCTCTCTTCATCGGTGGAATAGTTACCGGCTTTGGCTCGCTTTATATCCCTTCGTCGTCCTTTATCCGTTGTCTTGCAGACCTTCCAGAACTCTTTCAGGTAGTAATACACGGTCTCTTCAGAACGGGGAACCGCATCGACACCCAGGTCGTTCAAAAGATATCTCCGGAGTTCCTCCATCGGTTCCCGATACCGGGAATAGTTCCCGTTATTGAAATACTTCGCACCTTTGGTCTTGCCTTGCTCGATAGTCCTGCATACCTCCCAGAACTCGTCCAGGTAGTAGTAGCCTTTTCCTGCCGGAGCCAGATAATTGACCGGCTCGATCCGTTTGTAAAACCCGTTCCAAAGGACACCGGCCTTTTCCAGCTCTTTCGCCAGTTCCTCACGCTGTCCCACGTTGATAGGCTCCAACTGGTAATCTTCTGCCGGTCCGACAACCTCCCGCAGCGAATAACGCACCGGACCGTCTTCCGGTTTCATACAGTACATGACAATCCGTCCCTCGGCATCGATTTCCCGAAACACACCGTAACCGATTTTCCGACCCAATACGCTGATTTGGTACTGGACATTCTCTTTGGGTATTTCGCGCGGTCTGAGTCTGTTGCGCCACCGGTTCCAGAGCAGCCCTTCCCTGTAAAGAGCCCGTTGCAGGCGGAGAACCGTCTCCTTGTCGGCGATTTCCAACGAGGTGTAGTCGAAACATCCGGAAGCAGCGTTCAGTTCATCACCTCGGATCGAGACGTACAGGCACACGGATTGATTTACGCCCACTGTTTCGACAATCCCTGAAATCCCTTGCCCCACAAGGTTCACGACATCACCGCGTCGGGGCGTATCCGTCTCGAACCATTGTCGGAACTCTTCGTATGTTACAGGCAACCGTTTGTCGGATGTCGCGTCGATAGAGACGACAAAGCGTCGCTTGGCACAAAACTGCGCTATGGCCAGTTCATGCGTCTCATTCTTCGGTCTGTAACATCGGAAGAAATCATGGATTGCCGACTTGCTTTTACTCATCCGGTATTTGCATCTATAAATTATATACAGGTTTACTTTAGGCAAAGATAGAGATTGTCGGGGAAATGCGGGCTTAAATTATCAATTTTCTTTTTAGGGGAACCTAATAAAAGTTTCGACAAAAAATTCGATAATTCATTAGCGCACAAATTCCTATGCAAGACTGTATATGCGACTGTCTGCTTTAATGCCCCATTTTGGAATGTTTTAGTAAACAAGATTCTCCGCATAACCGTGTCTGCCATAACATGAAATGACAATCGTCAAGAGGATTCGACAATGCAAAGCCGGCGGGTAAATGGATTCTTGCAAAGTCTGTCTATGACCGGACGGCTTCTCCCACTACAAATCCTGTTCTGTTTTGAACAAATAATCCCCCGAAACCGTGCCAAACTTTGAACAAAAAAGTCAGAGCTAAAAACGGGACTTGAAAATCAGGCCGTAGGGCGCGTATCGAATCCGCACCGGGGGCAGTACCCACCTCGTTCTTTTCAAAAATTATTAGTGTGCTGTTATTCAGCGTTTTATTACTTTCACTTTGTAGAAAAGTGAAACTAAAAGCCTATAAATAGACCTTTGTTTCTTTCGGATTGAAAGCAAAAAAAATTTCTCCCTTGTTTTTAGTCTGTTTTCAACTCGCAAATAATTGACTATCAATATATATAGTTTTTCTTTCGGTCTGTTTTTGAGCGTTGAACCCTATATTTTTTTTTGAAAAATTTTTTCTTTTCTGTAATAGATTGATTTTCAATCGAATAAAAATATCCCTCGCGCGCGCGGGCGTCCACTCTCATTTTAGAGCCGTTTTTTCAGTCGGACGAAAAAAATTATTTGGAGGATTGAAAAATTTGTTTTAGAGTTGAATTGAACCCGAAAGGGAAACAGCCCCGACAAACAGACGGGGAAAACAGAAACAAAAAATATACAGACTTTCAAAAGCGACACAACCGCAACAAGTCTGTAAATAGTAAAAACAAAAAAAGTCAGTAAGTAAGAAACAGACAGCAAAAACCGCAACAGCGAGAAAACAAAAGCCTTTTTTGTGGGAAACCTATTTTTGAGGCTTGGAAAATCAAAAATTCGTCCGTGCGTTTTGGAACGCTTAAATAGGGTGTCAAACAACCACACCGAGCGGAACGGCAAACCAATGCCGCAAGTCGGAACGGTCGAAATACGTGTATTTTGTCCGCATACGCAAAACCCGTGATTTTGGGAGGGCGAGAGTCGTATGGAAAAAGGGAGGCGATAAAATAATGCCATAAGTCTGCCCTTGCGCAGCCGGAGATAAAAATCGCTATGCGGTAAAAGCAATCCGCACGGAGCTTGAGAAAAGAGCATTGCCAATGTCATGCCCATAATCACCAGCCGCCAACCGCCCTAATGTTAGCTGCCCCGTTGGAAAAGACGGGGGACGTGCCAAAGAAGCACCCGTCGAAATTGGAGTATGTCGGGCTTGCCATGACAGCGGAAAACCGCCTTTGCGTGTGAACAATGCAAATATAGGGCTTTTTTCCGAAATAGCGAGTATAGGGCGCGTTTTAGTGAGGTGCAAATTGAGATGAAATCTGCACGCTATCGGGTGAAAGGTAGCGTGCGATTTTCGGGCACGCACAGGTCGTGCCGTTTTGCCATCCGCAGAACGTGCGGTTCGATTCCGCAGTGCCCTCAATATGCACTATCGCATAGAAACCAACTAAATTTTATCATTATGGCAATCAGTAAGTTAAATGCAGAACAGTTTGCAAACATGGCAGTTAATGCCGCAGGTGTGATTTTCGAGTATGCCGGCAAAGACGGCAAAAACACGGCTATGCACTTTTTCGGTTCCGATTACGAAGCGACAGTGAAAACGCAGGACGAAATGTTCCGTGTACTGCGCAACGTGGTAACGACATTCTGGGAAGTGAAGACCAAAGAATCGCTGCTCCGTGAATCGAATGACGGTATCCGCTCGAAACTCCGTGCAGGAACTCCGCACCGGCTCATCATTCGCACCTCCGCAGGCATTACGGTCAAAGTCTTCGACCTCGATGCAAGTGTCTGGGCACGAATCGGGTTAATGCCGACCAAAAAGGACTTGGAACGCTCCGCCCGCGACCGCAAGAAGTACATCCACAATGCCACCAAAGCACTCATGGAGGCACTGAATTTCCGTGTGGAACTGCCCAAAGACATCGCCCAGCCCGAAGAGGTGCAGACCGAACAGCCTGCCGAACAAGTTACCGCCGAAAGTGCGATACCCGTAGCCGTTGCCGAAACGGTGGCGGAACAGCCTGCCCGCAGGCGTGGCAGAAAGCCGAGAAGCGGAGCGGAAACCGTAGCGATTGCAGCGTAACGGCATAACGAACCCTATACAATCGAAGCTGGACAGCGTGCAGGAAATGTGCGCTGTCCTTTTTGTTTCATGCCATGTATAAACTCATCGCTTTCAACGAAGTGGCAGAAAATTTTTCTGCCCACTTTGCGCTCGGCATCTCCCCGTACTTCGACCGCTGCAAAAGCCATGAAACGGGGATGCTGCACTTCATCACGCACAAATTTGTGCGGTACTTATGCCAGAATTGCGGGTATGAACGCACCGAATCGTTAGAGAATTTCGTGTGCCGGAGATACAGCCCGCAGGCTTGGAAATTCCTCAAAAAACTAATGTAACAAACCTGAGTGTATGATTGAAATATTCAGCGAAGACCGCACTCGCAATTACGGGCGTTATGCCCATTTCAAGGCGGCCAAAGACACGCTCGACAAGCTGCGGGCAAAAGGCGAAATTGCCGACGAACCGCCCGCCGTACTGGTCATGTGCTACAAAGGCACGGAGTTGCAACGCATCTATACGGCAACGTTCAACAGCCGTTGGCGTGTGCCTAAAGAGGCAAAAACACCCGATGCCGGAGAAAAATTGCGGGCAAAAGGTGTGCCGCAAAAACAATCTAAAAAGCCTCGGCGCATCCGTGCGAAAGAAGCGCAAAGGCGTGCCGACAAGTGTTTCCATGCCGGTCAGCCCGATTGGCTCGTAAAGCCGCTGCCGATATTCATGTGAGTTCGGCAATCCAATCATGCACTAAAATCGAATGACAATGATAGAATTATATAATAATGCCGGAACCGAGAGTTACGGCAGTTTCGACAAATTGAAAAGTGCCGGAGGTGTGCTTGCAACTCTGGCTTCAAGAGGTGTGAAAAGCGTTACAGTAAGCAGTTTTCGCGGGCGAAGGCTCGTGCGGGTATATCGTGTGCTCACGGGCGAGAGTTGCCGTATCATCAAAATGCCGACACTGCCACCGACGCCGACACCGGCGGCATAGCATAGTGTGAAATATATCGGTGCAGGCACGGGCGGAAAACTCGTGCCTTTTTTATGCCCGATTGTAGTCGAACCGTAATAATCAATGCCATGAAAAAGATAATAGCCTTTGCCCGCAAACGGCAGGATGCCATTCTGAACACGGTATTTGTCGCAGGCTTGCTCTTGCTTGTCTGGGTCGGAATCCGTGTGCTGACGGCTCCGTGTGCTCCTTGTTTCGGATTCTGAAACTGGTAATAGCATGAAACGGATACGTGCAGTTTGAACGTATGCCGACAAAAAAATATGCCCGAATAGTAACAGGGAGAGTGTGTTCCATTCAACATTGCACTTGCCGCATCAATCGGTGAGTGCAGTTTTTTTACCCATTTCTAAAGCCTAAATATATGTTATTCTATAAATTCCGCAATTTCGAGGAGTTCAATGAACTTTTCGGAATACAGCATCACGGCAATGGGGAGAAAAGCCGTAAAAATAAAATTCTGCTCTCCTATATCAAAGACCGCAAATTGCTCCATGACGCCACCACGTCCGGCGACTTCCATCTGCTCCATATTTCGAGCATGGCAGAGTTGAAGCAAACCATGATTGCCGAAATCCTGCGTTCCGGCATCCGTGACGATAATCTGCCGTACAAGGTCGAGATTCTGAAAAACATCTATCGGAGTGCCAATTACTACACGGATGACTACAAAGGTGTCTGCGAGGACGGAGACTATCGTGCCATCCGCTATGTCAATGCCGAAAACGGGCGTGTGTTCAAGATGAAAATCGGCAAACTCTACCGCAAGCTCATTCTCGAAACGGCATTTGGCAGGACATTGCCGGAGCAGGTAATAACATATCTGTGCGAGGAAATCGCTCAGGAGTGGCAGACATTCACAATGGGATGCCTGCCGCAAAACCGCCTGCATGTTAATTCTGACTTCCAAAGGATATATGATTCGGATGAATGTGTCGGCGACTTTCATAGTTGCATGGTCGATAAAGGATTTCATACATTCTATGAAAACGCCGTGAATGCCAATGCCGCCTATCTTGAAAACGAGGACGGAAAAATCATTGCTCGTTGTATCATCTATAACGAAGTCCGTGACCAGCATGATAAAGTTTGGCGTCTGGCCGAACGTCAATATTCTACGGATTGCAACGATATTCTCAAACGGGCATTGGTCGATGCCCTTATTCGGGATGGCCACATCGACGGGTACAAAAAAATCGGTGCCGGCTGTGGAGATTCACAGGCTTTTGTGGACAATGACGGCAATTCGCTCAGTCATCTTAAACTTTCCATTGCCTGCGATTTGGACTATGGAGATACGCTCTCGTATCAGGATAGCTTCAAAAACTATGATGAGTACGAAAGAATTGCCACCAACTTCGGTGAGGGCGACATTGAACTGGATACCACGAATGGGGAAATCGAGGACGAAGATGAAAGGGAATATGACAATTACCATGACCGTTGTTGCAACGAGGTAAGAACCGTCTATTGGCATGGACGTGAATATACTTGCGATGTGGAAGATTTGGAAGACTTCCGATTTGTGGAAAGCGACGGCGAATATCATCACGAGGATGATGTGTACTGTTGTGAATATTGTGGAGATTACGAGCTGGCGGACAACTGCTATTATTCGGAGCTTACCGAAGAATCCTACTGCTGTGAGGACTGCATGAGTAATGCAGAGCAGAAATACAAAGAGAGTAATTGGTACTATTCCGATTACGACGGGGAGTATTACGAGGATGACGACGATGTTGTCAAATATATGTGCTGGCAGTCTGTCCTAAATCGCTATGAGCAGCGCACAATCAGCACCGAATCACTCGAAGAACTGGTGGGTGACGGCGATTGTCATGTTTTTGAAGGTACGGCCTACGATGAAATCGATGAAAATACAGGGTTGCCTTACGGTATGCGCCTCGTTGCGGCGACAATGCCCGAAGCAGCTTAATCAATTATCTATAATTCAACAAGAAAATGAAATTACTGAAACGACTTTACGAAATACATTCCCCAAGCAGGAACGAGAACCGGATACGGACATTCATCAAGCAGCATGTATCTAAAAACATTCCCGATGCAGTCATTGAACAAGACACCATCGGGAATTTATATATTACCCGAGGCGACACAGAAAACTATCCTTGCATTGTGGCCCATCTCGACCAGGTGCAGAAGATACACAGCAGGGATTTCCGTGCGATTGAAACACGTGACATCATATTCGGATACTCGCCCTCGAAACGTCAGTGGGAAGGATTAGGTGCCGACGACAAGAACGGGATTTGGATTGCCCTGCAATGCCTTGCGAGATATGACGTCATAAAAATCGCATTTTTCGTGGGCGAAGAGATCGGATGCGTGGGGAGCAACGCGGCGAACATGACATTCTTCGAGAATTGCCGTTTTGTTATACAACCCGACCGTCGTGGGTATAACGATATTATCACGCAAATATCCTGGGAACAGATTTGCAGCGAGGAGTTCTTGCTCGACGTACAGCCAGAACAGTTCGGTTACCGTCCACAAGCAGGGATGATGACGGATGTGGAAGCCCTGCGGGGAAACGGCCTTTCGGTCAGTTGCATCAACCTCAGTTGCGGATACTATGAACCTCATACGGACAATGAGTTTACAGTCAAGGAAGATTTGATGAATTGCCTGTATTTCGTGCGGCACATCATTGAAACCTGCACGAAGGTATATACCTATGAATCAACTGAGGGTTATCATGGGCACAGTCCTTATGGGGATTTCGATGACTACAACGGAACGGAAGATATGATGTTCGACATCATGATGGCCAATCCCGATTATACGCCGGAAGACGCTTGGGAGGTCTATTGCATGAACTTCCCGGAATTGACTGAAACCGAATTTCTGGAAATGTATGAGGAGCGTATGTTGGCTTATGGTATTGAAATGCCCGAAGCATCAGCATTCTCCGAACGAAAAAGTTCCGACAAATCTTCCGTGAAAAAGAAAAGTAAGCGGGGAAAACGCAAGATCGGGTTCTTTACAAAATCCGAAAAAAGAACATGCGACTAAAAACCGGGCATCAGAAACGGGGCTAATCTTATATGGATACCGCTTTATGCCGAGATCATTCACGGAATAAAATAAAACATCATGAAAGAGATAAAAATACGATTCCACCATGACGACAAGGGGTACTGTCGGGAATATTGGGAAATCTTCTCCGACGACAGTAGCAAACCGATCCGCTTCTTGATACGGGACACATCCGGTCCGGGGGAACATGGTATATTGCCAGTGAGGAGTTTTACGAACCGGGGAGCAGCCTTGACGAAGATATTACACTCATTGTGTGCAATCATGCGTGGAAAGAACACAAGCGTATCGACAATGACCGCAATCGGTTCCCCGTCGAATTTCCGACAGTGGAAACCGCTTGCCGTGAAGCATGGCGCAAGTTTTCCGGTAAACCGGATCGTTGCCTCGATACTCCTGACTTTTGGAGTTGGATTGGCCAATATGCCCCAAAGGACTTGCCGGTATGGGAACGGCATAATTGGCAGAATAATTCCCGTGAAATTGTGAAGCGGGAAACCCTTGCAAGTTTCGATTTCTGCGGGGACACGCTATCTATAATTCGTGTTACGGAACGCCACACCGAATGCAACCTTACGTGGTATAAATACTTCGCAGGCAGCACGGCCGAAGATAAGTACGACAATATTGCATTGTTCTATGGCTATGAGGTAGAAGTAGCTCATAAAATTCACGAAATACAAGGCACTATAATCAGCCGCGCCCTGCTCGAAGAGTACGGGTATAACGGTAATCTGCCTACCGATGAGCAAATTCAGGCAATAGCCGACGAATTGCTTGAATACTGGACCGTAAGCGGAGGTTTTAAGGATGCGCTTGGTAGCACTATGTCGAATATGTTCGGGATCGAAGCCAACGAATAAGTCTATGGAGTTTCAGAAACTTACTACTCACCAGCGAGGAGTCGTTCTTCGCGGAATATGTGGCGGTGCTGCGCTGAAAGGTAAATCACCGCTTATCTCTGAAAACAATACTGTCATAACTTGTGCTGATGCACTAAATGTTTGGGACATCTGCTGTATCAGTTCCGATGCCGAGGCTTTCGGTCTAAAAGCGAAATTCGGTTATGACGGTCAAACCATAATAACTTTTACACAAAAGAAATAAATGGCAGATAAGATATTACAAATGTTTTTCGACATCGAGCGATGGACGAAAGCAATCGAGAAAGGTGTGGGCAAAGACATCCGGAAAGACCAGCTCATCCGGCTGACCGATGAACACACCCGGCTGGCAATGGCAGAAGCCATGATGCTGGGAAAGTATGAAATCTCTCCGCCCCATACAGCTCAAATACCCAAAGACAACGGTGAGTTCCGCACGGTGTATGTAAACGAGCCGATGGACCGTGTGATACTTAGTATCGCCAACGACCTCCTGTTCGACCTAATGCCTGAAATGCTCCACGAAACCTGCAAGTCCTACCAGACAGGAATAGGCTGCGGCCGAGTGGTTACCGAAGTCAGCCATCAGATCGTAAACGCCGCAAAGAACGGAGTTCTGGGCTGGAAATCCGACCTCTCCAAATATTTCGACAGCGTACCGATTCAATTCGTCGATGAGGCATTCGATAAGGTTGAGGCCCAACACGGTCATTCCGTTTTAATCGACGTGCTACGGAAATACTATCATTCGGACCTGTATTTCGATGAGGAAAACAGGCTCCGAAGTCAATACCAGTCCCTCAAACAAGGCTGCGCCGTAGCGAGCTGGCTGGCCGATGTACTCCTGTATGGCCTCGATGAAGAATTGTCGGAACTGAACGGCTACTATGTCCGCTATTCGGATGACATGCTCTTTGTCGGTGCCGACTATGAAAAAGCAATGGAACTGCTCCAACAGCGACTTGCCGAGAAGTCCATGAAACTCAATCCGAAAAAGGTGGAGTACCTGACAGCGGACAACTGGTTCAAATTTCTCGGGTACAGCATCAAAGGCAAGATGATTTCGCTCTCGTCCAGCCGTATCAAAACCTTCCAGAAAGAGATTGAACAACGAACGATTCGTTATCGGGACACGACGCTGACGAAAGCCGTCCATGCCGTGAACCGTTACCTGTACAAGGGCAACGGCGAGTTCAGTTGGGCGACACAGATTCTTCCCGTATGCAACGTGCGGAAAGACCTTGACGAACTGAATATGTTTGTCATGGATTGTCTGCGGGCAGTTGCAACCGGCAAACGCAAAATCGGAGGTCTGGGATATGTCAGAAACAAGTCTGACGGATGTATCGTCCGGGGACGTGGACGCAATGTGAAAGCGAACCGTTCCAAAACCGGAGGCAACATCCCCGGCTATCTGACGATTGGCTGCATGAGGAATGCACTGCTGACAAGTCGGGCTGTGTACAACACGCTGGTAGCATCATTATAGGATACACCGAGCACACGGTAAATGGATGAAGAGGCAAAATTCAATGTTACAGGATGGCAGACCAGAACGCATAGATCTTCGCCGATCTAACAACCGGCGAGGATCGGTGAGTTCTGGTTCCTCCTGTAATATATCGAAGTCATAAAGAAATGTGTCGCCTGCCTGACATCCGATGGGCTGAAACACATCAGCAGAAGTTCGAGGAATGAATTTGAGATTCCCGCGTGTAACCCAGCTCTATCGAGAGTCTTGAAGGTGATCGGACCATCACCTTCAGACTCCTCAAGAGCTGGGCTCTCGCGGGCAACATCAAGCAAGTAAAGAAATGTGTCTGTCATTATGAGAACTTCCCCTTTAGCACGAAAGCGCGGTGATTCAAGGAATATGATTCAACATGCCGAGTTTCGATACAGCCCGTCCGGCGCCGTCGTATCCCTAACGTCATACGACGGCGACCATCCGGCTTCCGAAACTGGCGTACATCCAAGCAATAAAGCAATGTGCCGATATTCTGAGAATCATGAGAAGCTGAGTACACAGCTACAAAAGTCAAGGTCGGATTTTCAGTTATGCTGCTCTTGAACTTGCGGCCAGAGCTGCCCTCCATCCGAATGGATGGAGGAGAGCAAAGGCCAGCAGAACAGAGCCGCACACATCAGGAAAATAAAGGAATGTACCGTCCGAATGAGATTTTTTCAGCACGGAAAACTGCGGTTCAGGGGACAAGAATCAGCGTGCCACAATCCTAAGAACCGCAAAACTTAGCACGAAGTGAAAAGGTCAAGGTCAGGAGTTTAATGGTGCAGCTGATAACAGCAAGGACCATTGTCCCAAACCATCTGATTAGATGGTTATGGACAGGTCCGTAGCTGAATAGCTGCTCATATCGAACTGATAAAGCAATGTGCCGGCCTGATTGAGACTTACGGGCAACGCAGCCCGATTTTGCACGAGGAATCGAATTTAACATACAGTATTCTACCTGGATCCTGACCAGGCGATTACCTGGTTCTGGATCCAGGACCTACTGTATTCATCAGAACTATAAAGCCATGCGTCAGCGATTCGAGTGCATAAAATGACAAACAATTTAACCAGATAAAAATGAACGTAAAAGACATTGAAATCGGAAACTGGTATCATATCTCGGGAGATATAGATAACGGGACCAAGGACGGGAAGCCTTACACCTCCCATGACGAAGTTACACGGAGAATCAAGCGGGTAACGGACACCCACATCATTTGCGAGTGCGACAGGAAATTCCTGATTAACGACAACCTGAAGCTGAGCATTCCCGCCTTCAGGAGAACAGACATGGCCAATTCGTAGAAGCTATGGACAATATCTATCAGGAAACTGTCCGTGCCGTAGAAAACGGGGCGCGTTTCAAGGTTGATTTCCAAACGCGGAGCCTCAAAGTAAACGGCAAGTACGTCATCCGGGACGGCTCGTATGAAGGCGTGCTCGGAATACCGCATTGCAGCGATGAGGAGTTCTTCTCGAAAGTGGAAGAGCTGTACCATCGTTACAAGCACTCGATTCCGTCGGAACGCAGCGAGAGTACATCGCACCGCTATTTCATGGCATTGCCTGAACGAGAACTAAGTGATGATGACATGCTCTATGGGGAGCGGCGCGACAAATCACAAATCGAACTGGAACTGTTCATCCTCTGCCAACTGATCGGCGGCTTCAAATGGAATCCCGAGAAGTTCGGCCGGTGGTTCTGGCAGAGCAAAGAAGACAAGGAACTGGTAATACTCAGACAATGGGTAGAGCCGAATAATAATCAATCAACTATTTAATCATGAGGAAAAAACAAGAGACGAATGTTACGTGCCCGACATGCGGGACGGAACTTGCCATCGCAGGCAAAAAAGTTACCATCGCAGAAAACCCTGCGGCATCAATCAAACAGGCACAACTGCCCAAAACGGCACACGAACGCATCGAGGCACTCCGCAGTGTCGGCGTGGACGTGAGTTGCCTGTTCGCCATGCAGGGAGCCAACGGCGGCGATTATGTCGCCTCGAACAAGAACGGCAAGCTGTCAATTCTGGATGACAACGACCCGATTTTCGATTACATCCTCGAAAGGGGAACCGTTCCCAACCGCCGTCTGTTCCGCCGCTTCGTCATGGCGCAGATGTTCCACATGCTCTCCTACAAGGACTACGGTGCTTGGAATCCGGTCGGCGTGACCGAGATGATCCATCGTCTGGGCTATGAGTACCAGTGGAAAATGCTGCTCGACGAACTGCGGGCACAAATGAAGATGGAGCGCAACGACCCCGAGAACTTCGCGGACAGGAACCGCTGGTTCAACGTCAAGGTCGCTACGGCTATGGCGGAAGATTACATCGAACAACTGAAAGCGCATGTCGAGGGCCTGCCGGTCAAGAAATGCAAGGGCATTCCTTACAAGCGTCTCGGCAGCCACGACATCTTCGTGCAGGACCTGAACTCCAAACTCTACAGCCCGCTGCGTCTTGCAGCCTACCATATCGGAGCGGCTAAAAATGCCACCCAGCTCTACAATGCCGTGAAGAAGTTCAACGACAAGCGGTTCAAGATGAAGCACGCCACGCCCCAAAGCAAGGCGTGGATAGATGCCTACAAGGGCGCCGGCGCATTCTACACGATGCAAAACCTCATCCGCTTTCACAACTGTACGGCCATCGACGACAGCGGGCGACGGCTGGACAAATACCAGTCGCTCGCATTCCTCTCGGCCAAAGCCGAAGAGTATAAGAACGGCAATGGCTGGCGCCTGCTTGCCGCACTGAAAAAGATGCTCGACGACAACGGCATCGACATCAAAAAGAAGATGGCCCAGTGGCGTAGGAAGTAAGCCGTCATCGCCTGGCAGGCTTGATGTGATGGACCGAAAACTTTCAGTTCGTCTTCCTTGACAGGATCCTGAGGTGCTGGCTACACGCCGTGCCTCAGGATCCTTCCGGAAGACCATACATCGAACGGATAAAGCCATGCCCCACATCGGTAGTCGCATCTCTTTAACGATATACTGAGCAACATTAAAAACATGCACATAGCAGAACAATACCTGAGAAATCCGGACAACCCACATTATCTGTATGTCCGGTATAAAAATAAACGCCGCCGTTTGTTTGTCAATGACAAGCAAGGCGACATCGGAATCATCGCCTTCGGTAAACGAAAAAGAGGTCACATTTTCAGTGACTGGGACGGAATCGAAAAGATTTTCAAACCGGCTCCACCTAAAGAGCCAACAGAAATCAACCGCCGCCTGATTCGCAAATTTCAACGGGAAGCGGCCAAGGCAGGTTTTACAAACCCCTTTATCCGCAGTATCCAGAATGCCGATTACAACAAAAGCCTTTATAAAAACGGAATTACCACCGGAACACGTATCGACGGGCAAATCATCACTCTTGATGCCGTGCGGAAATGGTGCGGTGAGGGAACTTATCGTTGTTTCTGCGAAGCCGTCAGAAACCACACGCCATATCATTCGGGACGGTTCAACTTTCGAGGTTATGACGGATCGCTTTGGGTGGAAATCTACGACAAAGACGATGGATACCACAAGAACGGAGACCTGAATGCCGGCTTCTCAAAAGAGTTCAGGAATTGCGGAAACGGATATTATTATAGTCTTATCAACGAACAAACTTTCATCGGATGTGATGTTGATTAACCATTATAAACAATAACATGACAAACGTCAATCATACAAAAACCTGTACCGACGGATTCGTATGGCTCCTGATTACTCCCGAACAAGCCCGTAAACTCTGGGAAACGGATGTATTCACACTATATCGCCTTTATGACGATGATACAGAAGCGGAAATCGAATCCGAGGAAGATTTGGAAGAAACCATAGAACATGGATACCAAATCGGAATCGAGGTCGAATTCATCTCCCAATTGTCCGACGCAACAAAATGATGGCTATGGAGCAGAAAACAATCCGAAAACTCAGAAAAGGAGAGCTTTTCCGCCTCTCAGACCGCGAATCCGCTCCGGTCTGGGTACGTGGAGAATATATCCGTGAAGCGAAGAAATACATCACCTACAAATACGATGATGTAAATCACGAGCGGTTAGTCTCCGGCGACAAGCGTGTCATCGTCGGTTTCATTTTTTGACCGACAATAAAAATCTATACAACATGAGCAGAAGTTTACACACCGGAAAAATCTACCGCATCGAATACATGAATTGCAACCACGGAATGTTCGGCGGTGACGGACAAGAAGCATTTTACAACATCCTGTCAATGTTCGATATCGCCAATTCGGCAGAAGACGAGTTCGATGACGATTACGAAGTTCAACGCATTGAGTTGGAACGCTTGCGAACGATCATTGGTGAGGAAAATGAAACATATCAGGCACATGCCGAGGAATTTCACGAGGAGTTGAACCGAGCACGAACAAGCAAAGAAGACTTTATAAATGTGCTCGACCTCCTGATCAAAGAAAGCGACCCGAGCAATGATTGGGTTCTCATCTCTTGGTTCTAATACATCTGAAAATATGAAACGAACAAATGAAAACATCGTCTCCAGCTTCTTCTACTACATGTGGAACCGCTGGAGCAAAGCGGAATGCGAAACCGTATTCGGAAGCATGGCCGGCCATTTCTGGGCAAAATGGTGCGGTCTGAGCAGCACCACGTTGTCGGGTGCGGCCGAACGCTTCTATGCCGAACTGGGCAACAACGCCCGAGACAAAATCGTGGAACGGGCGTGCGAACTCTATGACGGACAAAGGTTCGTTACCGAAAGGGAGGAGGAAGATGAAAGCCAAATCAATGTATGCGAATGTTGCGGTTCCCGTGACATTCAGATACGGGCATGGGTCGATGGCAACACGAATGAACACATCTCGGACATTGATGATTCCAGTGACGATTTTTGGTGCGACTCGTGTGAAGAGGCTCACTATTTCGTCTCATTGAAAGAGTACAAAGAACGAATGTACCAATGGTGGAAACACCTTGATCTGGAAGAAAACAAACGGCTGTCCGGCGATGCCGAGGACCTCGACGCATGGTGGAGTTCCTTGTCTTTCGACCAGCAGCGGGAGCTGTACAAGAAGAACTATTGGGACGAAGAGTAGGAGGAACCAAAATGATGAAAGAATTACATACTCTCGACCACTCTGTCGCCATTACCGATGACGAAGAGGAAATCGTTGAGGTTTGGACGACACCTCAAACCAACCCGAAGACTTTCCGAAAAAGGGTGAAAAGCCTGATGATTTCCGGCCTGTCGCAATCGGAGGCCGAACACATCGCCGCCACCGAACCGATGAAAATGGAACTCTTCTATGATGTGGAGCTCGGCAGCTTTGCCATTGACGCTGAAGCTGTCGGAAACACACCGTTATATCATCCCTATACGGGCAACGAAATACCCGATGAAACGACATAGTAAACACAATTTATTCACCCGAGGCGGAGATCGAAAGTTCTCCGCCTTTTTTATTCTTCAACTGTTATGAGTAAAGGATACAACGCCCCGGAAGAAGTCCGGGAACTGGAGAAACAAATCAACGACTTCACGTATCGGAACGGACTGGACGTGAAGACCGTCTTTCAGGACCTGTTGCGTTACATCGTACACGGGTTCTCGCTCCCCGACACGCCTCCGCTCTCCGATTGGAGGTATAATAAAGAACAGACCAAAGTATTCTACGACATGTTCGCCACATGGATACAAATCATGTCGCAGCAGATCGAACGGTACGGCTGGTACGATGCTTTCGGCGACCTGTTCATGGCACTGACCTCCCAAAGCGGCCAGCAACAGAAAGGCCAGTTCTTCACGCCTGCACACATTACCGACCTGATGTCGAAAATAACAATGGGCAAGCAAGAATCGGATGCCAAAATCCTATCGGTGTGCGACCCTACGGCAGGCAGTGGCCGGACGCTGTTGGCGGCCAAGGCCGACCGACCGCAAAGCTATCTGGTCGCATGGGACATCGACTACACCTGCTGCCTGATGTGCGTGTGCAACTTTCTGATAAATGGCTGTGTGGGCGAGGTGGTCTGCATTGACTCACTCCGGATGAATAACTTCCGGGGAGCATGGATAGTCAACGAAGCCTTATGCCGAACGGGACTCCCCACTGTCCGCAAACTCGATGAAAAAGAGTACAACCTCTTCAAGCAGGCCGACATTCCGCCTTACGTCTTCTTCTTCAATCAGGAAGGCTACGACAACTATTTCCGAATGCGGGAAACGTGGGCGAAAGTCATGTCCCTCTTTCAGGAATCCCCGACACCCCAAACAGGCACCTGATGCCGTATCATAAACGTAAATCCTATCTGCCTATGTCAGTCAAAGGTCAAATCACCACTGCCGAACCGCTGGAATTCAAGGATTTCATTCGCCTGCTTTCCGGCCTTCACGAGGACGGCAACTACCTCTGGGAACTCTACTGCTGCATCTCTTTCTGTACCGCCTGCCGTGTGTCAGATGTTCTTTCCATGACATGGAAAGACGTACTCGAAAGAGATGCACTCTACAAAATCGAACAGAAAACCGGCAAGACGCGCCAGATTCCGTTCAACGAAAACGTACAGCGGCGAATCACGTCGCTATATAAACAGCTCGGCTCGCCAGATAAACGGTTGCCGGTCATCTGCAACCCCAAAACGAAGAAGCCCTATACTTCACAGTACATCAACGACACCCTGAAATATCTGCGGGTAAAATATAAACTGCCAATCAAGCGGATTTCCAGCCATACCTTCCGCAAGACTTTCGGCAGGTATGTTTACGAATTGATGGGACGTACAACCGAATCCCTGATTCTGCTGTCGATGATTCTCAAGCATTCTTCGCCGCAAGTAACAATGGTCTATCTGGGAATCCGACAGGACGAAATTACCAGTGTATTCGGAAGTATCCAACTGAACTACTGACATATCATTCGCCATAATGATAACCGGAGCTGTTCTGACGTGAGTCCCGGCAGCTCCACCTTTTTTGAAAAATCAAGAGACGGGTAACGCCGGTCTCTCCCATATATCAACTAATCTTTATAAAATCTCTTCTTTATGGATAACATAAGCAATATCATGGCCGCCATTGTGGCCATTATGAAAAACAACGGTCTGACGGAACTCTCGTTGGGCGATTATGCAGAACAGGAGGATCCGACCTTCATTATTTGGTTCGATAACGACGGAACACCCTACGACGACCCAGCCATCAAAGTCATCGTGGAGAACTCCGAAATCTCGGTCGAACTGGAGGCCCGGGACTTCTCCAACAACGTAACTCTTCAGGCTTACGAGATTGACCGTCTGGAATGGTGGCAAGGTATCCATGCCAGTGTGTTGGGGATTCTCGAAACGGATGGCAAACGCCGTTGTCCGGCCTGCGGAAAACCGCTTCGTGCCCGGCAGAAATACTGTTCCGAGACCTGCTGGAAATTCGCAATGCCCCAGCCGACACCGCAAAAGGTAGCCGAACTGGCAAACAAACGCATTCAGAAACTCATCGCCCGCATTGCACAGGGCAACCGGAAACTCAAACGATCATTAACCGAAGAATACTTCATTAAACTCTGACGATTATGGACTTACGCCAGTATTACAAAGAAAACAAAGACGAAATCAATTCGTCCATCATGGAAATTGCCAGTGACCTGGCTGTTGCCCGATTAGTTGACAAACACAAACTGCCTTTCGATGCCTTTGTCGAGCCGGAGGACCCGGACGATCCGGACAGCGGAACCTGTTACAAGGAAGAGTATCAGGACGAATACAACCGGTTCTATGACGAGGAATACAACCGCCTTGCCCAACTGATGAAATTCGACATCACATCTCCCGATGGCATCGCCGGGAACGGCAACGATTCTCGGGCAACCGAAGTCAAGACGGTTTACGCCACGGTTCGCTACGACATCGAGAACCGAAAGGGCGGCGAGGTGTCCGAGGAGGATATCGACGACATCCTCGACCAGCTCCACCGAGACACGAAAACCGTGGGCGACCTCATTGTGAATACAGAAATCTGCGACCGCAATGACGAGAGTGGTTTTTAGAAAATGGAAGAACGGCGACATCATCGCACTCTTTCCGGATGATGTGAATCCACACGACGGCACCGTAACATCCTACATGCACATCGGCCAGCACAGTGCAGCGGACTACCACAATGTCATTGCATTGACCAAACCGGCAACGGAGGATGAATACCATGACCTGCTAACAGAACTGAAGCAAGTCGGATACGTGAATCTGAATATTGTAAAACGAGCAAAAATTTACCTCTATGACAACGATACCCGACAACCATTATGAAAGGCTCCGAATGGAGATAAGGGACAGTTATGACCGTTACCTTAAAGATTTCGGAATGAAACCGACTGTTGCCATCTGTCAAATCAAGTGGGAAGACGACAACAAACACGAGGTTGTCAAAATCAAATTGTCTGATGATACGAATCCCGCAGAGGAAGACGATATCTTCTTCTATTGCGGTGATTTCGCGGGACTTTGTTCTTTGGTGGCTCCAAACGGTGAAGATTTTATTGTCGTCGGACTCGAATACTTTGAATAACAACTTATCATCAAAACATCCCAAACAATGACAAAAGCAACAATCATCTTTGGTAGCGATGCCATCAGATACTATAACGAAACCGGCCAAATTCCGTCAGCCGAATGGTTGATGGACAACGGCGGTGTAGTTCAGAACATCGAATTTTCCACCAAAGCAGAGTACAATGCCTACGTGCAAGGCGTATCGGATGCCCACTTGTGGGGAGATTATCATATTCTCCCGAAAACTGCCGAAACGCCCCAACCAGAAAGTACGCTTTGGATGCGATTGGGCGCAACTGTGCATGGAGACAAAGACGATATCGAGAAAATCATTCAGGGGGATTGCGCTACCTTGAATAAACTCCTCGAAAATAAGAGCTTCGACATTGACGGCGAGACATATATCCCGGCATCTGTCATCGAAGAATATAACAAAGAAAATCAGACCGACTTCGACGAAAAGGATATTGATTTTCCGATCACTAACATATCACAATAAATATGACACCGCAAGAACAAGAACAGAAACTATCGCAAAATATCATAGATTCTCTTTGCCACATATCCGAACGTCCCGACGGGTGGTTGCCTCACATCGTATTTGTGGAAGAAGAAGGAGAAGACGGCTATCCCTGCTATGTCAGGTACAACCTGCTCGACTATCACGTGGACGGCACTTGCACGCTCCAGCGCCCGAATACAGATGTTCGGGAAACAGACCGCGAGCTCCTTGAAATCAACGTAGATTGGCTTATAACCGTCTGGAACCGGTACGTCGAATTAAGTATCGAACAGAAAACATGGAAGGACCATGCGGTTGAGGTCCTCCTGCAAAATAGCAACGCCGACGAAGGCTTGATTCGGGAATTTGTCGAGGAACACTGGCAGAATCTGCTGCTGGATAAAGACAACAGCAAGGCATTTGAGAATTGGCTACATCAGGATGAATCAAAAGAGCCACGTTACTATGCTTTCATCTGGAATTGCTGCCATCTGGACCGCAATATTTCCGATGAACAACTGCTCGAAGCCTGGCGAAACGGTCCTTTCCGCAGCACCACAGACGAAGACGACGAAACCGAATACGAAGTCGAACGCCTGACGCTCGACGAATTGGCCGAGCGCATCAACGATGAACGCTTTAACGATACCGAAGACTATGTCCGATTCATACAAATGACCGATTAACACGGAAACATCATGGAAACAGAAAGAAAAGAATATCTCCTGCGTCCTCTTATCGAGGGCGTTGTTTATGAGATCACAGACAATCTCATACATGTCAGTAATTCCAATACACTCTTCATAAACCTTGAAAAAAGGGAGCGGATTCAGCTTGCAGAAGTCGAAAAACTTTTCCGGGAATTACGAAAAATCGCAAAGAATAATCCCCGGCTCAAGCTGAAAGGAGTTACGAAATTCCTCCCGACCATACGGGAACTATATCCGGAATACTGCAAAAGTGTCTCTCTTATAGAAAAAAACTTCTCGGAAATCAGCGGACTCTTCCGGCAAATCAAAACCGATGGACTTCATAGAGGGTGTCGTGATGATGAATTGCTGAATCTGGCCAATGCAAAAAGATTCGAGATAGAACGTCAACACTACCAAAATAGCCCATATTCTCGATTTGTAAGATGTTATACGAACCTGAAATCCGCTCTGAAAATGCAGGGATGGAAAGACGAGGGAATCGTTAGCTACACCGTATTGCTGTTACCGTTCTAAATACTGATACCATGTTCATATCGAAATCATTAGCGAAGAAACTCCGTCGTTCCGCTTCGGTATTGTTGCACGACGGAACAGACGAAAACGGCATGCCGAAAGTCGCGGTTCGGCAAGTGAAATCCGCTTGGGGCAAATTCGAGCCGACCGGCCGAAAAGGAGGGGTCTGCGTCACCGCATTATCGGACGGCACCACCCAAATCTCTTACGCAGACATTTTAGGCTACCATACCGGGAAAGAAGCCAGCATTCAGCCTTTGATACTCAAAGACTACTTCTGGCGGTCAAAAATGCCGTACCATGACTGGCCGGACTTTCTCCGGAACGCGGCAGAACTGCTACTTGCTTCCCGAACAGATGCCGCCACCCGTATCACAACCTCAAAACTCACAACCACGAACTATTGGTTCTGCGACAAATGGTACGGACACCGGCTCTCCTTCGTCTGCTTGCGGGACGCGAAGAAAGCCGCACGCGAGCAAATCGGAGTAAGTGTAACCATATTCTCCCGCAAGACAGGGGACATCGTCTGTTTTACCCCGGCATCGGGTTATTGCCCGCCTTGATGTCTTGTAAAAGAATTAAATACACTCCGAATCCCGAGAAATTTCCGGAAAGTTATCATCTACTGTTCCGGGGATATTTCCGTGAATACTATATTCTTTGGCCGTGATAGTGGTCTCAGTATCGTTTTCATGGTCTTCTTTACGGAACAGAATGGGAATAGCCTCAGATTGATAGGATTCCTGCTCATTGCTAACCGCATATCTTATTTCATACGCCTCATCGAAAGGGGTTACCAAAAAGAGTCGAAGAGATGCTGAATATAAGTACAAAGGATGTCGCACCATTTCGCCAGGTAATATAGGTTTGGTTTCACCTTGCCTTATAGAGATATAATCGCCTTTAGGGTTTATGGTTATATCGGAATGATGCTGGTCTGTATGTACGATTATACGGTAAATCTCAATAGGATAAGACAAATTCTTGACCAATATCTTCATGCCCCACATCACATCATGTTTCAATGTAATTTGGATTTTGGGGTATATGGTGTTTCCCGCTTGAATACGTGCCATTTCATATTGGCGTGTAAATGTAGTCGCCATCTGGGACAGACTGTCAATCTGTTTCTGTGTTCCTCTTTGGCTTTTAATCACATAAATAAAGGTCCCTGCGGTTGCCAATGCACCAAGGGCTGTAATACAATTGATAATTATTTCAAAATTAGACATAAATAGGCTTTAATACTTAAATGCAAAGATATGAATGATTTACGATGCAGCAAAATTTCATTCAATATCATATCAATAAAACCAATCAATTATGAACAAAGATAGACGAAAACAACTTGAAGAGGTGAAAGATTCCCTCGACGAAATCATTGCATCATTGAACGACATAAAAGACGAAGAACAGGACGCCTACGACAACATGCCCGAAAGCCTCCAATCATCGGACAAAGGCACTCGTATGACCGACGCCATCGATGCAATCGACGAAGCCATCTCTTCCGTCGAGGAGGCTCAACAGCACATCGACGAAGCTGCCGCATAAAAAAATAACAGGGCGGCTTGCACCGGTTCCTTCGTCCGGAGCATTATTCTTTATTTACACGAACCATTAAAAGCAACGTTATGACAATAGAAGAACTATTAAACAGCTACTTTCAGCGCGATGCGAAAGTTTCCCAGCAGCTTGACACAATCGAACGTGCCGAGGCCGACAGGCAACCCGTGCCGAAATTGACTATTTCAGTACCTAACTATGCGGATGAAGTTATCCGGCCTGTCCTGAAAATGGTGGCCGAGGCACTTCCCGAATACGAAATCACAGTACCGTCCTCCAAACAGTGCAAACTGGTTAACGGACTGTTCCAGATACGGACGGACAAAATCTGCCTCGGCGGCCTATCGTATCCGACCAAGGACGACCACAAACTCTACTTCGCCCCGCTGTTTCATCGCAAAGCCGGCGAAAGACAGGAGGTAAAGACCTTGGAGCAATTAGTGAAATTGCTCCGTGCAGAACTCAACAAACGGGGATTGCTAATCCTTCCGAAACACCTTTAATCCAATAGTGCCATGACAGAAGAAGAGTTAAAACGACAGACCGAACGGGAAATCCGGTGGCGGATAGGCTTCCGGCTCCTTCCGTGGATGCTCCTGATACTTATCATCTGTATCGGACTGATGAAAGACTGCATCCGCTTACGAGACCCGATAGACGACAGCATCAACCGTGCGCAGGAAGTCGTCCGTCATCTCGAAGTATGCGACACCACCCGAAACGGATTCCGTGTAGTGTACGTCACCAATGACGCCGTCACGATTCAGCGGCTGAACGAAATCCGACTTCGCCAGCCGTTGAATCAGGCTTTCTGCAAGCTAAAGGATAGTGCGGCATCGTACTTCGGCGGGAGCCTACTCCAAACCGACATCTACGATTTTGCAGCATACGCCCGTCGGTTCGATGTGGATGATGACGTGCGAATGCAGAACATCTTCATTTTCGGCTCCGAGAAGCAGAAATTATACGTTGGAAAGAACCCTCGGATAGAAAATTCCGCCACATGGATCAATCCTGCCACCGAACAGGGGGTACAATACATCAATGCAGATGATATTTATTTCCGTGTGGGCAAAGGCGAAAGAGTCTATCGGTATTGGAAATGTCACGGGAACCACTCAACATCCACTACTGACGAACGTTTCAGCCATTTTTCCGAAGACGAAAGACTATGGTAACAGGCTCCGTTTTTCTCTGTAAATAGCCCGTTTATCGGTCAAAAAATAGTCGTAAATTTATTTGCTTACTCGGAAACGAAAATATAAATTTGCGATATGATTTTAATAATAATGACTGATTTACATTTTGTTAATTGACCGTAAAACCAGATTGGAATAATATGAGAACGGAGTATGATATCAGAGCGAACGCAATTAAAATTTGCGACCTCGGAAAGAACCGGCGAGATCATCGGATTCGTGTCGCGCCACTCGAAGACCAAGCAACTGCGAGGAGTACGTGAGGATTCACCTTACAAGAAGAAAATTTGTGTATTGTCTGAAGACCTGAAAGGCAAAGTCCAGCCGAACATATTGTATTCGGTCGAACTCAAAGCAATGCACTCACGCAACGGTTTTGTCGTAGTAGCGGCTACACCGCTTCTTTTCAAGGCCACGATTGACACACTGGTGATACCGGGTGAAACTTATCGGGTAACCGTCAACTTCGGAAACAAAACCGTTTACTTCGATCCGCTGGGAGGTAATTCATACTCCAGCAAGACAGTATCGGGAGTTGTCTCCCTGTTACAACGCCGCACCGACATCGAAAACTTGGAGGGCGTAATCAACAACTTCAAATCCGCTGCCGCGAGACTTCTGCGGAGAATGGCCAACGACGGATTCAGCACACCGACCATTCCCGGTTTGTAATGCGCCCGGAACGTGGAATAGCCACCGACGGGGCACATTCTATGAAAAGAGGAGTTACCCGGTACAGAGCCGTTGATTTGGTCACCGGCGAACTCCTCTTTGAACAGAATATCGGAAACCAGACTATCAATATCGGTGAATTTTTAGGCGTTGTCGAAGCCGCAAAATACATCATCGAACATCGTTTCAGTCCGGCAATCATCTACACCGATAGTCTTACCGCCCTGACGTGGTTTAACGAGAAACGAACAGCCTCACGCAAAAGAAACGCCGCACTCAAAAAAGCGGAAATCTTTCTCAAAGCGATGGCCTCCGAAATCGACAAAATCGAAGTGCTCCATTGGAACAATTCCCTATGGGGCGAGACGCCCGCTGATTTCGGCGAGAAATAACAATTCAACACCCCGCGACTTATGGCAAGACTCAAAAAAGACCTTCACAAATACGTCGAGATTCGGGAAGAAGACTACCTCCAATTAGTTGAAAACACAATGATAGTTGAGGCCATGAAACTGGCCGGAGTAGAAAAACTTCCCCTATGGAAAGCCGTCCGCCGAATCTTGGACGACAGACGTATCGAGATACACGTCAAACCCGTCAATCGACGATACGCCGACTGACCCCAAACAACCGGTTTCTTTCAAAAATGAACCGGTCTATAAAACATCAAAAGCCCTCGAAAACAACGTTTTTTCGGGGGCTTTTATCGTCCATGTATCTCGTAATGAGTTCGATACTCCTTTCACTTTTGTCGGAAAGTGAAAACCGACACAAAAATCTGACAATTAACGTCTTATATTGAACAACTCTGTATATCTTTGTACTTGGAACAAATTCTAATATTAACCGGCTCATGTACGGCTGTATGTTAGGAATAGCACACCTCCACACAATTAACACCTGATAAACAGGGAGTTGATATTAAAGTTGAATAGTCAAGCGGATATTTTTATTATCTAAAATTCGGGGGATTGCGGCCCCGTCCGTACGCTTCCGCGCCGCGGAACGCCGGCATCGGGCGGGCGTCGTCGCGGCGCAGGAGGTTCTCCGTCCGTGGCGGGCGGGGTTAGCACGATAATTGCGAACCCGTTTCCACGATCGGGCGTCGGATCGGAAATTAAAATTTTTTAGTTGGATTATTTGTTAAATATATACAAAGTATGTACTTTTGTGACGCGAATAACAGTAAAGTTTTTTCCTAACAATAAAAATTACGACTATGTCAAAGATTAAGATTGGTATCAACGGTTTCGGCCGTATCGGCCGTCTGGTGTTCCGTGCCGCATGCACCAACGATCAGATCGAAGTAGTGGGCATCAACGACCTCGTACCGGTGGATTACATGGCTTACATGCTGAAGTACGATACGATGCACGGCCAGTTCAACGGTACGATCGACTACAATGTCGAAAAGGGCCAGCTGATCGTCAACGGTCAGGCTATCCGCGTAACGGCCGAGAAGGATCCCGCGAACCTGAAATGGAACGAGGTGGGCGCCGAGTACGTCGTTGAATCGACCGGTCTGTTCCTGACCAAGGAGAAGGCTGAGGCTCACTTGAAGGCAGGTGCCAAGTACGTCGTCATGTCGGCTCCTTCGAAGGACGATACGCCGATGTTCGTTTGCGGCGTCAACACCGACACCTATGCCGGCCAGACGATCGTTTCGAACGCATCGTGCACCACCAACTGCCTGGCTCCGATCGCCAAGGTGCTCAACGACAAGTTCGGCATCACCGACGGTCTGATGACCACCGTACACTCGACCACCGCGACGCAGAAGACCGTCGACGGTCCCTCGATGAAGGACTGGCGCGGCGGCCGTGCCGCTTCGGGCAACATCATCCCCTCGTCGACGGGTGCCGCTAAGGCCGTAGGCAAGGTGATTCCCGAGTTGAACGGCAAACTGACGGGTATGTCGATGCGCGTTCCTACGCTCGACGTATCGGTCGTCGACCTGACCGTCAATCTGGCGAAGCCCGCCAAGTACGACGAGATCTGCGCTGCCATGAAGGAGGCTTCGGAGGGCGAATTGAAGGGTATTCTGGGTTATACCGAGGATGCAGTCGTTTCGTCCGACTTCCTGGGCGACGCCCGTACTTCGATCTTCGACAAGGCTGCCGGTATCGCTTTGACCGACACCTTCGTGAAGGTCGTTTCGTGGTATGACAACGAGTGGGGTTACTCGAACAAGGTGCTCATGCTCATCGAGAAGATGGCTGCCTACAACAACAAATAATAGCAGCGCATACGCCTGAACGGCGCTTCGGTGCCGTTTCGCTCGACCTCCTGCACGAAACCCGTGCGGGAGGTTTTTTGATTTCCCCTGTCGGAGCGGCGGCCGCGGTGCCGCGACCGTCCGTGGGCGGACGGCGGAGACTCCCGTACCGGAGGGATGGATCGTGTCGGCAGGGGCGTCAGTAGCAGCCTGCGGGAGTTGCCGAATCCGATTTGGTGAGGATGTACTGGTCGGCGAACGGTCCCGTGATGGGCTGTTGGTGGCTGTCGAGCCGCCAGAGCCGGTTTTCGCCGACCCGGTAGTAGGCGGGGATGTCTTTCGGCGAATCGGGGCGCAGGGTGAGTATGTTCCCGCGGACGGTGTAGCGTCCGTAGTCGGTGAACTGGCCGGGGCGTTCGCAGTAGCGGTTCACCTCGGTGTAGCGTCCGTCGGGGCCGAGCGTCAGCGTGACGGCGATGCCCGGTACATCGGCGGCCGGAAAGACGCCGGTATAGGTGCCCTGGTAGTCGAGGGCGTTTTCGGCGTCGTGCATGTCGGGTGCGGCGGTTTGCGCGGCGGCCGGTGCGGTTTGTCGGGATGCGTTGCGTTGGCCGCAGGCCGCGAGCAGCAGCAGGGCGGCGGTAACGGGAATAAGAGATTTCATGTACATCGTTTTTTGCAAAGATACGTTTTTTTCAGCTGTCTGCCGTTACCGCTTTGCGGTCCGTGCCGCCCAGCGCAAGATCGTTTCGCTGCGGATCTCGATGCCGAACTCCGCCGCTTGGCGCATCCTGCGCCAAGCGAGGGCGGGTTTGTCGGCTTCGGGAGCGTAGCGGAAATAGCTCTCGGCGGCGCGGACATGGGCAGCGTCGACGAGCGGAAATTCGCGGCGCGAGGGGATGCCGAACGCATCGTCGTCGAGTTCGCGGCGCTCTTCGGCCGTGAGGCGGTCGGGGTGGGCGGCGGGTGTTCTCATGGTCGCGGGGTTTAGAGAATGTAGCGTCCGCCCGTGACGCCGATGATCTGGGCGGTAATGTAGCTCGACTCTTCGGAGGCGAGAAAGACGTAACTCGGCGCTACTTCGACGGGTTGCCCTGCACGCCCCAGCGGTGTCCGGCTTCCGAAACCGGGGATATTCTCGGGCTGCTGCGCGCCGCTCACCTGCAACGGTGTCCAGACGGGGCCGGGCGCGACCGAGTTGACGCGGATTCCCTTCGGTGCGAGCTGTTTGGCCAGCGAGCGGGTGAACCCCACGACGGCGCTTTTCGATGCGGCGTAGTCGGTCAGGAACGACGACGGCTGGAAAGCCTGGATCGAAGAAGTGGTGATGATACTGGCGCCGGCTTCCATGTGGGGAAGCGCCTCCTGTACGCTCCAGAAGAGCGAGAAGACGTTGGTGGCGAAGGTATATTCCAGTTGTTCGGTCGAGAGGTGCGCGATCTCCTTGACGGCGTGCTGCGTGCCGGCGTTGAGCACCAGAGTGTCGAGTCCGTCGAGTGCGCGGACGGCGTCGCGGACGATGCGGCGGCAGCTCTGCTCGTCGCTCAGATCGCCCGGCAGCAGCGTCAGGCGGCTTCCCT